>Ga0157364_1004260_pt1 | contig 14236 bp, 4 predicted proteins | sample AttsexASBM2_FD_111476 | JGI IMG/M metagenome (GOLD analysis project Ga0157364, IMG submission 111476) | Fungus gardens microbial communities from leaf cutter ant in Ribeirão Preto, State of São Paulo, Brazil - Atta sexdens ASBM2 | ecosystem: Host-associated > Fungi > Mycelium > Unclassified ... | reverse complement strand
TTCTTTAGAAAATATTTAAATTCAACTTGTGTATCATTTTTTTTCTAATTAAAATATTTAAAACCGATATATTTAGAACACAATTCGCAAATAATGTGAAATAATTTGAAAGATTTTAACTTGTATCAAAACTTTTTTTGCGAGGATATATAGAAAAATATTAAGCAAAATTTAAAAAATTATAGCATTTATAATTTTTCAAATTTTCTTAACACTTTGATTGTCATGTATATTTATTTAAATATATACCTACCTATATAGATTCAAGGCGCCATGTATATCAATTTGAATATATACATCTTATAAATATTTTAAAAAACATGAAATTTTTAATCAAATAAATCAATTTATACTTATGAAAGTTTTATAAAAATTAAGTATAAAATTATATAGTGTATAATGTCAGGGATCGATTATACAAAAATCCGTGTGACAATCAAAGTGCTATTAACTGCGTTTGGCGGAAAAAACAGTTTTGCAGCGTAAAAAAAATTGTGTGTTTGCGATGAAAACGATTCACTCACGTTCTTATTAACAGTTTATGTTGAATTTTTTAATATATTCAAGATGCATTAATTTAATACATGTAATTATTATATATGTTATTTACAGATTTTGTGTTATGTTGTGTGTGTAAACTCATATTCAACATTTCTTAGTTCAAAATGAATTTATGAATAAGTAAACAACGTAAAAATAAAGTGTTTCAAAACGTAAATTCTAAGATGAATGAATAAAAAAAATATGGGTTAATTTTACATATCATAAATATTAATTTTATTGAAAAAATATGTTTCCACAATTTGTTAATAAATTGTGTCGATATTATCTTTTTTTTGTATTTATTCTCTTATATAACTATGTAATCTTTTAATATATTCATCTTGTGTTAAATTAACCCAAAAAATTTGAGTGAATCGTTTGAGACATGTAATTTAATGTTAAATTCGACATATTTTTTTCAACGGTTGTAAGATTCTTTAACATGATTGGATCTTGCTTTCAATTCTTCATTGAATCTAAATGTATAAACGTATTAAAGAATTTTACAAATTGCCAAACTATTTTTTCTGTGAACGTATAGCCTTTATCATTTTACATGATTTAACTTTAACCGCAAAAAGCGAAGTACGCTTGCGGTCTTTTTCGGAGAAATCTCGAAATAATTACAAGATTTCATATAATATTGTATTATTCTTGGGGAAAGATTTATTATATTTTTTTTAAATATAATAAATTTTTGTTCAACTCTATTATCTCGCACAATCATCGTGACGTTAGTATTGCGTGCTATGAGTAACGCGTTCGTTTGTATGAAAAACTCCAAGTATGATCCGCGATCTTGGATGATGACTCATTCGCGTAAATGCATCGGAAGTGTGAGAATTACTACGGATTCGATTCCATTCATGCGAACTCGCGGATGCGTAAGGACGTTCGTAATAATCTGCACATCCGCGGACTTTGCTACATCCGCTGTTATGTTTTTCGTCATCTCCATGACTATACAATCGATGGACCAGATGGACGAGAGATGACGCAATGTCGAGCAGCCTTTATTCATCTTATGCAACGCGAATATTGTACGAGCTGTTCGTATCTTCATCATAAACTTTGTAATTTTTCGCATTACTTGGCCTCTTTGAAAATAATTGTATCTTTGAAATGATTGAAATGATTTCAACAGAATACGTAACTCTTATTAATCGTTTTACCGTCAATAGCTCAAGGATAGTATTATAGTTCAAATGTATATATCTTTTCTCTCGCGTACATGTTGTAGTTTTCGTAATAAAGTATGCAGTCAATTATCTCAATAATCAAATCTATTACAACATCAACGCCATTATGCTTTGTGCTAATTTTCTTTGCTTCTTTGCTAATTAAACCGAATACGGAAGAATCGACGAAGAGTTCACCGCATCTTTAGTACGTCTTTAAACATCATTATCTTAATTAACATCCACGCTGTCAACGAACCGTTTGTGGTATACAGGTCGAGAAAAATCGCCTTCGCTCTCTAGAATTTTTCCATAGAGATTCAGAAGCCGCTATTGTTGGAACCGCCGACGCGCACAATGGAATACGTTTGTTCCCGTGACTCCTAAACGCCTTTAAAAATTACAACTCAGCCGATTGATTCTCATCGTGGCTGTCGCTTCGTCAGTTGTCCTCGTTAACTATTCATATTGATCATTGCATCGCTTCGGGCATGCGTGTGCAGCTATGCAATGCGTACCTTGATAAGTCACGACGGCGAATGTAATTTGTATTTTTTTTCCATCGCGATGCGCGTTAAAGACATGATATATTTCATTTTAATCGACGAGTTACGTGTACAGAAGTATATAGATGTTATTCAAATTTTTACAATGCTATAGTGTCTTTAATTTTTACAGAAAAATCTATATGTTCATGAAAAGAGAAGATTTTGCTAAAGTATTTAAAAATATAGATATTTAATATACAGATCTGAAAATAATTTTGTTAAACTATCAAAATAATTATGTAGGATGCGGAAGATAAATTGTTAGATTATTAAATATTTTTCAGTATCGCTCACTATGCTTGAGTTTCCTACATAATCATTTTAATTGATTGAACAAAATTATTTTTAGATCTACCTAAATTTTTAAATACTTCAATAAAACTATTTAGTTTATGTAGGAAGTATCCTCCTACATAATTTTGTTCGTTCATCAAAATAATTATGTAGGAAATTCAAGTATAATGAGTCTTGCAAAAAAATTTCTATGTTCTAGCAATCAGCTCAGCATCCTACATAATTATTTCATAATTCAACATAATTATTTAATTTGTATTCAGTAAAATTTTTAGATACTTCAACAAAATCGTTTATCTTTCGTGAACATACAGATTTTTTTGTAGAAGTTAAAGATACTACAGCAGTGAAAATTTAGATAAGGCAATATCTTTTGTAATTCATCATCATAAATTATTATCAATATAGCTAAATTTTTTAATATTTTAGCAGAATCGTTCTTTCTTTCGTTAAACAATATTATTTTCTATAATATATATATATATAAATTCTCTTCAGTTCTAATCGCAGAAATTGTTTGGCGCTATTTTGAAGAAATGACATACAGAATTCTTCGTTCATAATTTTATTTATTCTCTCATGTACGCGAATTATCTAACAAGCTGTATACAAGTGAACGGAGAGAAATACAGACGAATTACAGGTATCTCGCAATAAAAATGGAAATAATTACACACAACCGCTTTTTATTAGGGCTTGTCAAGTTCCTTAACCTCGACGGACCTTTCACTTGTATTCTTTTTTTTTTTATTTGCTTTCGGTACGTTGTCCGACGAAGCACTTCGATCGCAATCGTAATTCGTCCTGCACACATGGAACCATGCATTCCGATCTCTCGAAACATTACCATAGTCACCGTAAATCGGACAAACCGGTTTATAGGAGGGTCACGAAATTGAAAATCATTGTGACTCAATTTTGTGTCATCTGTATAATGAATTCGTGCAGCAACAATTTCCACTCTGTCGCTCGTTCGACGCTTAAAAAACATATTTTAAACCTGAAGCTGAAATGTCAGCCATTCTACCTTTAAATCTCATTTTTTTGTCCCTTTTTTTACGAGCTAAAAAAGTCAAATTAGTTTATGACGAAAAAAAAATATTTTTATACTTTATCAATATTCTAACATTACACAAAAATCTATAATATTTAATATTAGTTTTTAATATTTATGTAATTATAAATATTAAAATTTATAATTTATATTATACATATATTTATTATTACATAATACTTATAATATTGAGTGTATAGCTTTAAATTTGCCTTTTGTATTTTTCTTACAATAACAGAGTTAGCTGTAAATGACGTGAAACAAAATGTGATTTCTAACATCTAGAAAAAATACATATACGAAGTAACGCATACACATAATAACTCGCCCATATATACACGCAATGTCGTACATCTGGTGTCCTAGATAGATTAAGAGCAACCTGTTGCTCATGTATGAGGACATTTAATGTTCGTCATATTACGTATATGTAACATATGGTAAGAAAAGACGGATGTACGTCACCGTACAAGATTGCTTATTGTTGATCGAAAAATTTCCTCTCCTCAAACATATCTCTTATTAGCCTCCTGGAAACGCACGCGCATCAACGTTTATGGATCAAGACGACTCATTCATAAAGTGACTGAAACGGATCTTTCAAAGAATATATCTAGATTAGTGCATGCCGAGAGCATTTGCGAGATAAACGAAAACATCTTCTAGACTTACGACGCGCCGGAATGTGCAACATATGCATCGTGCTGCGCGATTTTACGACGCTCAACTCGTACCTACATCCGTCTAAACCTTAGATTTTATCTTCTTTACGTGAAGACGATTCGTGCTGCTTGCGGCATGCAAATATCGCGGGCGCCCTTGCAACATATCGCACGGATGCATCTGAATTTTCTCACGAAGATCCGGTACAATAATCCTTTGATGAAAAATGAACCGCATTCTGCATTGCATACACGCATTCGACATTCGATTCCCGCAAGTACCACACGCCATCGGCATATATTCATTGCGACTGTATGCGAAGACGTATATAACGCCTTTAGAAGACCATTGCTGTTAAGAATTACGATGTTCGAAACAAAAAAATTATCTTTTCAACATTCAACAAAATTATCTTCAACTCTATATCTACACTTTTAGATATTTCTACGGAAAGCTGTCCTTTTCTTTGTACGACTAAAAGCTACAAACGATAAGGAAATGTCAATCCTGACCTGACCCAAATCATTTAGACAGTAACGTCTGTAACAATATTAATATTTTCCAGGAAATGCACATCTGTTTTTCAGATTTTCCGTCGTATTTTTCCACTTTTAGGTAATTTGATCCCTTTTCAAAACTGAAGATTAATCTTAGATAAAACGTTTTGAATATTCGACCAAAAGTTTAAGTTACCGTATAAGAGCAACATAAGTGTTTCAAGCTCAAATGAATGTTATAAAATTTGCATTATTATACAAAAAGTGGCTAGCAATAATTGTTGGAACGAAGAAGCTGTTTATTTCTTAAAGCTGGCTTTGCATTAAAAATCGTATGATAAACTGGTAGCGTTTTCTCTTGGGATACACTGAGTGTAACCTCGCACTATACCAGTTGCGTGTAAGTGCTGCATCAGTGCTGCACTACACAAGTGTATATACATGGTGTACACTACTTCATGCTTCGTGTTTAATTCTGCTGCCGGTTGACTTCCATTTTCAAATTTTTAATGTCACACTGGCTCTACACTATCTCTTTTCGTGTAACAAAACCCCACTTCGTGCATAAAATTTGCACTACACTATAGCCACGTTACATTATTTGAATGTTGCACTGGTGGGCGATAGTGCAGCCAAGAGAAAACGTTATGAATATCATATAATTAGTTAGAAGAAAAAATAAAGCATTATATAAATATATAAATATATATATATATATATATATAAACATATACACATATATATACTTGAAGTGTTTTTTATTAAAATATTTAAGAAATTATATATTATAACCTTTTAGTTTTAAGCTATAATTTTAAGATTAAGTAAGATTTTTCTCTTTTAATGGCTTCTCGCGTAATTGCGTTTATGTGGAGAAATCTCCGAAAATTGTTATCTTCAATATCCGGAAATCCAACATCCGCTATTATTAACTTTCTGACTAAATGGACTCTGGAAACTAAATGTCTGAGTCTTCCTATAATTTCCTCTACGAATACGATAATTTAAAGTAAAAATAAAAGAACCGTTATGATCATTACTGGCAGAATCAATTTTTGACTATCTCCATGTTCATTTGCAATCAGCACAAAGTTACGGGTTCTATACGCATGTGCTTAGCCGCGATATAAGCCCCGTTATAGAGGTACCCGTTTCTGAAACACTCGCTACGGATATATTTCATCGATCGATCGCAACTGCGCCAACTTGATCTGTCCGGGTTTGAAGCAAGAATGACATAGAACAAAGAAAATAAACGGCGTCAGAGTTTGAAGTCCAAGTGCGCCGACACACAGGCACAAAGCTTCCCGGCAACGTCTTTCTTTTTCTCGTCGCCTCTCATTTCCCGACCAGCAGAACATAATAGTTGCAGTTCCGGCTGTGACGATTCCAGCTTGCCAGCTCGGACTCTCAGGTTTCTCGGTATGCATCCGCACAAAGACAAAAGCCTGCTGTAAAGAGAGTTCTAAACGTCTCGTTGAAAAATTTCTAACTGAAGGATCACGCGTTGTGAGTCACATTGTACACTTTCAGCGTATAAATTTTGTTAGAATTGTTATGTATAAATAAGCAAAACAATAAATTCGGACAAAGATTAATGAGAGTCAAACGCAGATGTAAGAGCGAAAATTTAGGAAATGCAATAAATTTTCTATATTTAGAAAATGCAGAATACCCAAATGTTGATGATCATCTTCATTTATTTCGTCGAACGTTTCGACTTACTTTGGAGTTATCCTCAGTGAATATTAAATACAGCCACAACAATAGTAAATAAGTATCTGTTTTATTATAAATATTTATTGATAGAACTTGTAAAAATTTATACATCATATTATAAGCGTGTGTTAATTGTAGCAATATTGTAGAAATATTTGATGACGAAAATAACCCTGACGAAAATAAAAATCGGAATGACGAGAATAAAATAAGTTGAATATAAAGGACAACTTCTAAGAAATATAAATACCTTTTAACATTTCGTTTCATTTCCTTACATTTGACTTACACTCCGATTTTTATGTTCACTAGAGTATAAATAATTTATACTGATCGATTATGCAACATCTAAATACGATTCAACAAAACATGTGGTTTTTATATAAATGCTAAATTTAAAATTACAGTAGATTTAAAGTGATAATCTAAAGTGATGATCTCTCGATAATGATCTCTCATGTGAAACTAAATCGAAGCTATTCTTAGATGGGAAATTATAAATACGAAATAAATGCAGATCTTTTATCAAGTCGATATTTTCAAATGACGATACACGATAAAAGATACACGAGTAATAATTCTTTCAGAGTTGTAACCTAAATGTGTTGAACGCGCGATTGTTCGATACTAGGCCATGGCATAATTCCAATCAGAGATCTTAACGATTTAACGATTCGAATTATTGTCGGATCCATTTATCGAGTCGGTGCAACGTACGGACGTATTTACGCATATACCGCTTGTATGCGCATATGCTCGACATACGATCGCACGTAACGTACACACGAATCCTCTATATGAGGTAGTTAAAAGACTGAGCAGTTATGTCGTGCGTGGCTACAAATGTGACTATGCGAGCCTGCGACGAGCTACGCGACGCACGCGAGACGAGCATTATTCTACAATCGTAGTAAATCGCAGTTAAAGTATTATACGTTTATATGTAAAGAGGCAATTTGGCAGTGTTATAATACGCGTGTGAATGCACGCGATTGTGTTGTCCATATAGGTACACAATCGCGAATATTCTTCTTGCTATCCGTTTCGAATAGTCCGCATTTTTGCACGCGAGATAGCGATCTCGGATGGCGTAAACTTTAACAATTCAACGATCGTCGCATTATTATAAATCACATGCAATTGTAGCAGATTTATCCAATATTTATCTGTTAAACTACTACATCATTGCTTTTATGTCAATGTTCTCGTAGAAACTCTTTATAAAAGTTACGTAATTAATAAAATATTAAAACTATGTGTTTCAGTTTGAAATTTCGTCAGAATCAAGACAGTATGGATTTAAAGAAATAATTATCGATCCATCTATCATTTATCTATGTCATTAATATCTGTCTCTCTCTCTCTCTCTCTCTCTCTCTCTCTCTCTTTCTCTTGTCTATTTACAGATAATTATTTAGGGGCTACTTTATTTTTTCATTCTTATTGGAAGATTTAAGACTATCTCCCCATTGCTTGTTCAACAATTCCTGCTCCACTTCTGGCGATAAAATTTTAAAACGAGCGTGACGTTTATTCTCCAATTCCTCCGCCAAACTCTGAAGGAGTTCCTTGAATACATAGTTGTCCAGATTTTTCGCTATGTAATAGAGAAACAGCCAGTCGCCGAAATAGTACTCGTGAGTGACCTTGAGTACGTTCCATGGATTGTATTTTCCAGGGCATGCCATGGAAAATACAAACTTGTTGAATGACGTACTTCTGTAAGTGAAAAAACCGCAATGAAAGTCGCTCGCGGTACACAGTCGTGGTTTGTCATAATTTTTATATTAAAGAACCCTTATCGCGTACATTAACGTCACTGCTAGTTCCTGTATACTTTCTTACATTTCATCATTTATATTTATTTTTAAGTTGGCATTTTCTTAGATTTCGCTGATGTATATCCGTTGAAATTTGTAGACACGCCTCTAAATATTATAAAATAATATTTTAGCATATATTTTTACGGAATAATATTGTGACTTTACGTTAAATTTACAGCGGATATACATCATTAAATAGTAATATTATTGCTTCGATAAATAAAAATTCGATAAATAAAAAGTTTTTTCCGGATGAAATATGAATATTCTACACGGAAAGAATGATTTTATTGAAGCAAAAATTTAGATACAGATCTAAAAATAATTTGGTTAAATTATCAAAATAATTATGTAAAAAATTCAAGCACGTTGCTAAAATTTGATTTATTGTATTCTAACAACCAGCTTGAGCATCCTAATTATTTTGATAATCTAATAAAATTATATTTTCAAATTTGTTTCTAACTAAACTTTTTAGATATTTCAGCAAAATTATTCTTTTTCCAGTAATTCTATATATATAATCAGTGTTATAATTTCACACTCAACAATCTAATTGTCATATAACATATATATTATATTACATTTATATTGTTGAATGTGAAAATATAATATTAATAATGTTATGTTACTGATAATTGATGTTAACTGGAAACGCTGAGAAAACCGTCATGAAATTATTTTAGCAAATTACGTATATGATAATTGTAAATTCGTCAAACGAAGAGAGAATTCTCAAGAAAGAAACCAATGAGCACATGACGAGAATTTATAAAGCTACAAAACATAATATGCTGACGATGGAAAAATACGTAGAGACCAAATTTAACAACCTTGCGTGAAGAACCATAGTCAGTATTCTCCAAACCAATCCCAAACCGGTTAGCACCGCCAACACGACGAACCAGAACCAAAGGACCGTATAGATCTTTTCGTTAACGATGTTCAGTGCCATCACACACAACGCGTCGTGCTTTTGTATGGTACCAGAAGGACCGTACTTATGAAAAATGCATTTAGTTACCTAAGAACATAATTGTATATTCATGAATGCCATTGTATTGATTAGGTAAAAGATATTGACGTTGCTTAAAATTTGTTATTAATAATTAAAAGTTGACAAAAAACTGTACTAATAAAAATTTACAATCGAAAAATCTAATTTTGAAAGACGCAAGAATGAAGAATTGGATTTTATTAATTTTGATAATTGATAAAGTAATTTATAAAAATTTTACGTGAAAAAATTCGGATTCCAAAACGTATAAGATTGCATTATAAAAGATTAATAATAATATTAGACGGTTAATAATATTGATGGTTAATAATTCAATGAATTTACAGTTCAAATAGTAATCTGATATTAACAATATAAACTATAATAATAATTATATAATATCATGATATAATAATCTAATCTATGTAGCATTGATTACTACATAGTCACTGTAGCTATCAATTACATTAACAAAAATATTATATAATATATTACGTTAATATTATTAGAAATGACGACATCGACTTTAATCATAACATTGTATAGAATACAAAAATAATAACAAATTAAAATTATACCTTTGGGAATATTATATCAAGTGGATTCATTTTCTCCTTAGACAGAGGCTCCGAGATCGCTTGACCAAGACCAAGGAAAGCTCCTCCGAGGAACCAGTCGGTCAAGTAAATTTGCATGATCACGTTTATGAAATTCATAATCTCGCAAAGAGTCAGAGTGTAGGCCCATGGACGATTCAAGTGCAGACGATTTATAAAGCCAATGCGAATCTGTTGTATCTTCTCATCGCGTTCTTTTTTCGATGGCACCTTCATATTATCATTCACCTGAATCTCCGTTTCGTTTAATGACAAAGATGCCATGTGTAATCCTGATACCAACATATTTAACCGGCCACCTAGAATTTAAAAAAATTATGACACTCTACAGTTTTTGCAATACTGCCTGTAACAGTTCTCATTTTTGAATATAAATATTTCCGAGTAGGATAATACGTTCTCCTCTTTGGAGCGAATCTCACTTCAAAAGAGTAAAAATTCTGTCACTTTTTTCAAGATAATATCAGTGAATAGCGATCTAATCTCTTTTCAAGAGATTAGATTGCTAGAGAAAATTTTTCACTCTTTAAGAGTGAATTCATTCTTTTGGGATGAGATTAACTTCAAATTTAGAATGTTTGATTCAAACGGTTTGAATATTTAAATAACAAAAAAATATTCGGACGTCATTATTGTGTGGATTACGAACATAATGTATGCCTAACTATTTTCTGACATTACATAAAAGTAATTTTACGAATAGCGTAATGTTACATTGTAAGTGGGACACTGTATGCACATGTTATATGACTAGATCATGACGGCAAGAAAAGATTAATGATGATTAGCTCGCCGCTTGAAATAAACATGCTCGTAAACGTCGCGCGATACGTAGACGAGTACGCGAGATATGAATTGGTAACGACCTTCCGTTTTTCGCCATAGGTAGTGCGGCAAATAAAAGAGGAGTGCCTGGAAGAACAGAATAAAGGGCACCCATTGATAATAAGCATGGTGTATGACAGGGTCATCTTTGGCAGCTGGTCCAACGCCAGGATGTGGTAATTCGCCCTGTTGTACTGCGGTAGCATTCAGATGCTTCACCTAAAAGTTGAAAATCAGCTGATAATAAGAAGCATCTGCGGGAAATAATAATGGGTATCATTTGATAATATAAATCGACACAAATGTCTGGCTTTGTTTTTCGAATGTCCAGAAAGATAAAACGATGTTTGTGTCATTTTGTATTACTTCCTAAATGGAAAATATCTAATTATATTTAGGTTTTTTCACGGCAAAAAAAAGAACTTTACAATGTCAATAATTTCCTAGTATGACTTTATTTGGATTTTTGATTTTCATACTTATTGTGCGTAAAAAAAATAGCAAACACGTATAATCGATAAATTCATGTTTAATTATTAACAATAAAAAAGTCATTATATTGAAATGAATCAATAAAGATCATTTAAAAATACAAAAGAAATTTATAAAAGATAAAACTGAAAATCGAAGAAAATAAATAAGAGTTGAGTAGGTTTTTCTTGCTAAAAATGTTAGTATATTAAATACATCTTGTTAAAAAATTAACAAAAAGTTCTCATCAAATAATAAAATTAAAAATAAATGTTGTACATCGATTGTCTTTTTTATTTTTGAATAATAAATTATAATCAGAACATTATTCATATATAATTCTTATATACGTACATTGTACTACTATTTGTTGAAACTGAAACAATATTTGAATTGGATTCATTTGATACGATATGCTTATGATTACTTTAAAATTTATGTCGATGTCGTTGTAACGTCCATATTTATTTTAGTTTCATTATTTGACGAGTATTTAACACACTGACGATGACTATAATAAAAGTCGAAACCTCATCTGTGACTTTGTTCATTAATTCTTAAACGCCATTACGGGAACAAACACATTAATGTATGCCATACCCTAGAAATGATTTATAAAAATGATACCGAACCGACATCGATGATTTCAACATCAATTCGACGTCTAATTGACGGTTATTCTTTGCTGGGACCACACCCAGCTCGATTGCGTATAACTTTCATAAAAGGAACATATTGCACAAAATTATTTTTTCAATCGAAACACTAAATATTAAAAAACATAATGATGCAATTATATGTATCTTTATTTTAAAAAATTATTATGGAAAAAAAGTTGGCTAAAAAGTCGTATGTAATATCAGAAAGGCATTTAAGAGTCAACTTTTCAATCTATATTTAATACATAATATTTATTAGCACAAACTTGCTCGATTCAATTCTTATTTATTTCTTATTTATTTATTTTCAACAGACTTTCAGACTTACCACGGTGTATGTAGACATGAAAAAGCAAAATGTCTCGATAACCTGTGATGGTACACCACTGTCGGCGATGCACCTTTTAAAAATAACATAAGAATTTATCTTAAGAAACGATATTAAACTGCTTAAATCCCACGTAATTATAAACAATTCAAATATAAAAAATTGTACGATTACTACACATATACCTTATATGTTCTCCGATAAATTGTCTGGAGGTGACTAGAATAGACGCAACGAGAAGCAACAGAAACGTAATTCTGTAATGTAATCTGAAAACTAAGCACACCCATTTTTTTCTTTTTATTTATTTTGAATAAATTGAATATACGTATTTAACTATAATAATATTGTATTTAAATATTAGTATTAAATATAAATATTAGTATTAAATATTTATGAAATATATTTATATTTAATTACACATATTTTGTTATCTTTACTTATTATTAGTTAATATAACATACAATATTTTTAAGTAGACACGTTATGTAAAAGCGATAACTAATTGATAATTAAAATTGTGTGATAATTAGTGACGCAATGTAAATTCTTCCAATCGTATCAATTTCGGTCGCGTAAAATGTCAGAAATAATTATAGAAAGTATGTAGTATTAAAATGAAAATATCTTACTGATATTGTCAGTGGCTATCGAATTTTGATTAACTTTGAATTTGACGTGATCTTTGAGGACCGAGAAGGCAGCGAGTACGGTACCGGGTGCCATGTCGATCGATTTTCCACGACTTTTTCAGAAGCGAAAAGTTAACGTTCCCGTTTGTGTCGTCTGAGCACAATAACTTGCAAAGTTAAGAATTCGCGTTCACGTCGCGCCGCTGACATACGAGCGCGAATCTTGTTCAGTAAACGTCGCGATCGTTGAGATATTTGTGAGACTTCGTATTCGATCGCAAACGCGACTGCACATACAGTACCGATCGAGAACATACTGAAAACTCGAAAGCTCAATTTCTCGTTATCAGAAACGATGATTACGTAGCAACCTAGACGTTCCACAAAACTTGGTATCGAGAGAGGCAGCGTTATTATTGTTAAGACGTTTCCATTCGTTCAGATAAGAGCAGATAGCGCGCACAGTTGACGCGAGAAGACACAGTTATAACTGCGAGTCGAAGAAATAATGAGTATATAATCTGCAGTATTGATATATGATTTTAATGACAATCCTCTTGCGGAGAGTGTGAATGATACATCGACCTATGACCCAGTTGTTGTGAACTATCATCGCGAAAGAACCCTTAAGCATAGCTATGGATAATTGAACAATAAGTTTCAATGGGAAAAGTGTTTGTGAAGTATAATATGTTGTTTCAAGGCGAACTCTTTTTGAAATTAAAAATTACATGAAGGAGGTTGTACAAAAGGAAATAAATCAGTAAACTTTAAAATTTTTATTAAATAATATTTATTCAATTCAGAAGCAATATTAATATTTATTAAAAAATATGTATTATATTGTTTATTACTTGTTAATTTGATATTGAAATATTCTTAAATATTTATGAGATTATTTATAATGTGCCAAGAGAATTAATATCTCATCCATATGTAAAATCTATTTAATGATTTCGAATCATAAATTTTAAATTCTATAATATATAGCACCAAAAATAATTTTCGAAATATGTGATTTTTTTTATGAAATGTATGTTTATCAAATAATTATTTGTAAAATAAGGCAGCGAAATACCATTTATATATAATTCATTTACTTTTAATAAGATTTGCAGAACTGAGATATAGAATTAATTATATATATTAAAATCTAAAAATTTGATAATTAAATGATATGACATTTCGTCATCCTATATAATTATATTATTTAATTTATTATTTATATTATTTATCTACAATACATATTATTCAGTATATATATATATATATATATATATATATATATATATATATATATATATATATATACAGATATATATTTTTTGTAAATAAATAATATAAAAAATATATATATATATATATATACACACACACACACAAATTTT
>Ga0157364_1004259_pt1 | contig 14238 bp, 11 predicted proteins | sample AttsexASBM2_FD_111476 | JGI IMG/M metagenome (GOLD analysis project Ga0157364, IMG submission 111476) | Fungus gardens microbial communities from leaf cutter ant in Ribeirão Preto, State of São Paulo, Brazil - Atta sexdens ASBM2 | ecosystem: Host-associated > Fungi > Mycelium > Unclassified ... | reverse complement strand
GCCCCCCCCCCCCGTGTGTTTTGCCTACCCCAAACCTACTTGAGGTTTTTGGGTCAATTTCTTTTTGTTGTTTTTTGTTTAGAAAAACAATAAAAAAAAAAAAAAAAAAGAGGTATGTAACCATAGTTACATAAACAATGGTATGTTTACTATATGGCAGATATATGGATATTAGTATATAGTATAGGAATATATTGGGGACTCCTTGTTAAGTTCTCTTGTGATCTTCATGAAATACTTTATTCATAAGTTTACTCTTCCTTATATCTACTAAATTCAAATTCTAATCATTCTGACTATTTAGACTATTATAAAATATTAATAATAATCCTAGTATACTTTATCTCACTCTTCTTACCAAAACAAATGTTTTGTGCTTCAATAATGTGATTAGAGAGGCAGTGAATGAGAATATAGGCCCTTTTCTAAAAGGAATATTCTAAGTGAGTGCATTGCAAAGACTTATAGCCAAATTTGGCTTGCTTATATTTGGGAATCAGAGCATATAAATTATATTTAAGCTTGATAGAGAGTGATGTCATTATCTAGTGCTTGAGCAGGAACTTGGTTGAGTATATAGATGGTATAAGAAACTGTATAAGACTAGGACAATACTGGAAGGTCTAACTTTCTAATCATAGCATGAGCTATGTTAAGGATTATATAATTGAAGAGTACATGCACTCTGCTAAACTATTTTCTTGAGAAGTGTCCAGATTGGTGAGTTTGTGGTAAATCTTCTTTGATATAAAATACTTCTTCAGTAATTCTAATGTATACTTACTACCTCTGTCAGTATAAAAATAATTCAGTTTGCATTCTGTTTCAACTTGAGTATGCTCAATAAAGCTTTTGAGATAGTGTAAGTGACTATCTAAAAATTTTACAAAGTAGCACTCTTTACTTTGACTATATAGCTCAATGGATTCTACAAGATCTAAGTATACTCTGTATAGTATGAAGGGGTTCTGAACATCAGATTCTTTAACAATTAGAGCTCAAGTTTGCTTGCTTTGCAGGTAGTTGAATTATAATTATCAATATTATTAGAGATATGTATATCTTTTACTATTTTTTCTAGAAGAGAGTTTTTACAGAACAAAGCATAATGTGATCAAGACAGTAATGCCAAGTGGTTGCTGAGCCTAGAGAGTCATTTGTGGAAGCAAAGAGTATGAATTTGGAAGTAGTAGAATAAATAAAGCTGTTGATATTATCAACAGTTGTAATATAAGCATGTTTAGAAGTAAGAGAAGTAAAATTAAGAATGTAGAGGTTTTCTTTCTGATAAGTTGTTGCAACAGCTTCACCAAAATTGATAAGCTAACAGCTAGACTTGGTGTTGTGGCAACTACTAGACACAAAGTCCAATAATCACACAAGCAAGTAAAGCTCTCAGTAGGCTATTGATGTAGAGATCACAAGAGAACTTGACAAGGAGTCTCTGCTGAATTACTACCCTATTTATATAAGTTACACATGGTTCATGCTACTTAATAATTACCTTACTGTTATAAGACGAGTGTGTGGACAGACTTCAGGTAGGGTTAGGGTTAGGACAGATATAGGACAGTAGTAATTATTAGTCTACAATGGATGGAGAGTACGTAACCTGGAAGTCATGTGACAGAGACTAGAATGGTCTGGAAGGATTTAGGGTCTAGAAGGATCGGGAAGAGTCTAGAAGGAGTTAGGGTTAGGGATGACATCAAGGGACTATGGTTCCTCATGGTGTGCACATGTACAGCAGAGATTAAGAGTATGACGTCAGGGCACATGTAGGAAGTATGGTGGCCTTAAGGAAAACACATGTGGATGAGTAATGGGACATGAGGATGATGCATGGACATAAGGGCAGGTTAATATTATTGTAGCACGGATCACATGTAATTTATATAAATAGAGGAGCAATGTAGCAAGGGCTTCTTGTCAAGTTCTCTTGTAATCCCCACTACTAGATAGCCATCTGAGAGCTTTGCTGAAGTAAGCAAACTACGAGTGCCGTTCCGGCGAGTGGTTGCTACAACACTTACCCTAAAGTCTATGTGTCATCTATGAGGTAGCCATATAGTTAACATGCTCCTTGACATCATCCATCTAGTCCACTCTAGTCTGTTCTAGGCCTATGATCTCACATCATGTGACAAGTCATGTGACCACAGTCACATGCCTCTTCATTGTCAATAAAAAGAAAAAGAAATTCAGAAGAATATAAAATTAAGAAAAATAAATAAAAGAAAAAGAAAAATATTAGTCCTCACACATATCATAACACTTGGTGAACTCAAGTTTATACTTATACTGACCAAGTATTAAAAAAGAGAAAAGGTTTCTACCAAGTTCTGAAACATGATAGACATCAAAAATGATATAGCTTGATAGCTGACTATTGGTAAAGATAGAAATCTATTATCAATTCAACTAGTTTTAATGGCTAGGATGAAGTATTTATTATCAAGCCAAGCATAATGAGATTTCTTGAGTTCCTAGTAGTTAATAAACCAATCTTGACATGAATTCACATGTGATGATATATCTTTTTCTGAATCTTCTCCAGTCTTTCTTCTCTGATTCTCCTTTTGACTCTAACTTTGCTATCTAAACCACTTTTAGCTTACAGTACTCAGATTTGATATAATCTTTCTTCTTGCAGTAATCATATTTCTTCTTATTCTCATTTGAGTGAGACTTTGGAGATGATTTACCCTTCTCTTTACTATGTATAAGAAAAGTAACCTGAGAACTGTCAAGTTTAGCATTCTTTTCTTTGGTAAGTGTTTGAGTGATAACAACATCAGTTAAGAGAGAAGAGTCTGCTGAGATAGCAGAAATAGAGTGGAGTATGAATCAAGAAATACAAGAAGTATTGTTATAACTTAAGTCTCAAAAATATTAAAACAAAAGAAAATCTTGTATTAAGATTAATACAAGAGAACTTAATAGAGTTTCTATTTACAAAGTATCTACCTTATATATACTGGGTTAATGGTCCATGCTACACAAATTTTAACCTACCCTAAAGAGCATGCATTGTTTATAAGATCAAGATATAGTAAATATACTGTATAATATCATTACTTCTAGAATATTTTATGTTCTTTCATGTATCACATGATCATGTGACTATAACTATGACATATGATTAATGTGTGACAGTTTGTGACATCATGCTAACCCTTAATCCCAAGTCCAAAATAAGAAAATAAATCTAAAATAAAATAAAAATGAGAAAGAAAATAAAATAAATGTTAAGAATGTGTGTCTTGTAACATATGTTATTGAGCTAAAATTTTATAAATATCTCATCAAATAAAGATATATGAAGAATTTCTTTAATAAAATAAGCAACTGTATTCTGACTTTTTTCTTTATAGTATTGATTTAGCTTGTCTAAAATATTAGCAGCTATTATAGCATATATAACATCACTCAAAGGTTCATCTTTCAAGATTAGAGTAAGCTAAGCTTTGGCCTTTATGTCATAATGATCCCAATTTTCAATTTCTACCTGATTTGTAACTTTATCAGTATTTTTGATAAATATGAAACACTTCTCTATGCTGTTAACAATATCTAGAGCTTGAAGATAATAGAGACCTGGAAGTTAGTGCTATTATTTTTGAGTAATGGAATGTCATACAGATAGTTTAATTTACTAATTTAAGAAGATTCAGTAAAGTTTGACAGATAATGCTTCTTTACTCATCCACACTTCTAGATCTCTTCTAGTGTAGATTACCCTCTTTATTCCATCTTGAATATCCTTGCTGGATCCCTTGACAACTATCTCTTAACAACTTCATGGATCTTCACCCCAACATTCAAGAATCACCCAGAATTAGAGTAACTATAAAAGAACTCCCTGTTTCATCTAAATAAAGTTGGTAGCACTTACTAAAGTCTAAGACATTCTTATGATTATCTTGTCTTATAAGTTATATGCCAATATATCTGCAGCAATACTGTCAGATCTTTGCACACTCTTTCCTGACCCTCAATACATCTCTACTGGCTACTGACTAATAAGTTCTCATTATCCAGAAATGTTCCATTGAAATATCTAACTATTTAGTATTATCATTCTATAGCTAAGTGACTGAATGATATTTTACTTGATTAGAATAGACTCTTGGATATTTAGAGTAGCTATCACCTCTGGGAAACTCCATTCTATTCTCTTAGAATTTCTCTGAAGGTGAGTTGTATGCTTAGTGATTTGAACATATATAATACATGCTTAAAATTTCTCTGGAGTTGTAATCTTTGTTGCATCACTGCAATCTTTATCTAGTTGCCCTAATAGTAACTCACTTACAGTCTCTATTCCTAGATAACTATCCTAGATAACATACTTAGTATATAAGCTGATAGTTACACTATAAAGCCTTATTCTGAAGATTACTAAAACTAGTACTATCTTCCAGTATTAACAATGACATATCTTCCTATCTTCTGGTGGGCTTGTTTGTTAGACATTCTGAGTGTCTCTTTTGAAATATACAACTAGTGTAGCTAGTAGAGATGTAGCATGTAAGCTGAAGCTGAAGATTGTTTTGGCATTATTATAACGTGATAAAACAAAAAACAACTCTTGTATTGAGTAATATAAGAGAACTTAATAGAGTTCCAAGTACAAACTAATCTACTGTCAGACATGGTTCACACTAGGGGTGGAAGTCTACAAAGATAGACTCAGAGATGTACAAACTTGTAGAACAACCTTGGCTTTAGCTTATGTGCTGCACCATCTGTTTATCGTATGGTCACAACTTCAGATAAGAGGAAGAAGTCTGAGATAGAAGTGAGTGCTGATTGGTGTATTGCCGTTGAACACTGGAGATTGAGTTTAATAAGAATTATCTTCATTGATTTTCAGACTAGTGAATTATAGTGTAACTACTAGTCTTATATACAAGGCTATACTATAAGAGATGCTCAGGGTTTCAGTGGTATAGCCCTTATTGCTCCAAGCAGAAGTTTCAGTGGTGGAACACTAATAGGAGTATGACTTTACCATAGAAGACTGAGTTGGATAGGAGTATTCCTGTCATGGAAGACAGAATATCCAGATTGTTGCATCTTAGATGTTGAGAGGTAGTATCACCATAGGTATTACAAATAGGTGATGAGTAGTATCAACAGGAATAATTGACGTTGTTAAGTCTGAGGTCTAACCCTCAGACATAGAGGTGTATATACAAAAGAGTGATGGTCTGTGTGCAAGCTTTTGCTATCACATGATTAAAACTCATATCTGATGGGAGCTGTTATCTGTTATAGCAGCTGTCAGGCTAATTTTAGAAGATAACTAATTATATCACTACATTGATATGCTTGTATCTCTATGTATACTTATTGCTATGAGATATACTATATATCATCAGAAACAAATTGATGAGCACTTTCCAATGCAAGTTCAATTGTACAAATCCATCTAGCCGTTCATGAGATATTAGCAAACAAAGCTTTTATAGTTGCTAATGGTTTGATATCTCAGTTTTTTGCTGTTGCTTTTGTACATCCTGCATATGTACAGATAGCCCTCATTCAGGGCTTTCCAGTGCAACTTAGTTTGTGAAAATTGGTCCACTGGTTGCGGAGATATAGATATAAGCTGAATGAAGTTTGTAACAGCAGGAATATATTTTCTGGATAGGTGGACTTGGCATATGACATTTACCTTATATACTACAGACCATAGTCTATGCATATACTATAACTAACCTACTCTCAAGTCCATGTGCACTCTATAAGGCTAACATGTTGTTACCATGCTATATAATATTATCTGTTCCAGAACTTTCTACATCCTTCTCTATATCATGTAACCATGATATATGTAACCACTATGTGATAGATATTATGCCTCTGTTATATGTGATGCTACATCACACTCTTTATTTAAGTCCAAAAATTAAAAAAAGGAAAACTAAAATTAAAATAAATAGAAAAGAAAAGTAAAAGAGAAAGAAAATAAATAAGAATCAAGTCTATTATTCATAACTCTGACACTTACAGCCATTGACTCACCTCCTTTAGCCACTAACCAAATAAGCTCTTACTGTCTAGCAACATCCTACTGAAGTTTCTAATTATATAGCTTTATCATTCTGTAGTTAGGTTACCAAATATTTTCCACTTGATTAGAATAAACTCTTAGATATTTAGAGTAGCTGTCATCTCTAGAAAACTTTATCTTGTTCTCTTAGAATTTTTTTAAAAGTGAGTTATATATAGTATTGTTAGAAAATATAACTCTGGAAATGTAAATTCTGCTTGTCATAGTATACTTGAACCTTTATATTTTCTTTTCTTTTTCTTTTATTTTTATCTATTTTTCTTGATCTAATTTCTCTTTTATTTTAATTTCTCTTTTATTTCTTGGATAATGAAGAAGCACATGATATGTCACATGACATCATATCATAAGCCTAGAATCTAGAAGAAGAGGCTGAAAGAATAATGTCAAGGTATATGTAAATAGCATATTTACCTCATAGTATACACATTATGTACTCATAGCAGATATATGGATATTAGAGTAGGGTTATTTATCATTAGTATGAATCATGTGTACTAGTATATATAGTGTAAAAATACATTGGGGACTCCTTGTCAAGTTCTCTTGTGATTCCCATGAGATACTTCACTTTTAAGTTTGCTTTAGTAATCTATTGGTTATCTTGACTAGTAGTTGCAACAACACTACTGAAATATTATAGACTTCGTCCAGTTGCCCTAATAGCTACTACATATTCTAACAGATCTTTCTATAAACTTGTTTATTTTATATTTCTTATTCACCAGTATTGTGGTAACCACTAACTAAAGATAGTTAGCAGCTTACTAAGTAGTCTTAATTATAAAGAGTCTTATAGAGAGTACAAGAGAACTTGACAATGAGTTTTCCCCAAATGTATTCCTACACTATATATTATTCTATCCTAATATCTATATGAAGTCTATATATACTATGAGAATAACATATTATAGCTATATGTTTTTAATATCATATTCCAGTATATCTATATTCTACAGCCTTTCATTGTACATATTACATATTTATTGTCATGTGTATTGTCATGTGATATATGTCATATCATATAACTATAGTTATATACCTCTTTATTGTCTAAACAAGGAAAATAAAATAAAATAAAAATCAAGAAAAATAGATAAGAAGAAAATAAAAATAAAATATAAGAGTTCAAGTATACTATGACAACTAGCACAAGAGTTTGGTATTCTAATTTTCACTTATATTTTAAAACCAAGCTTTTAGAGAACTGTACTTATAGAGACCTTGTATCATAATCAAAGACAGTAGACTTGTTTCTTTCTTATTTCTCTTTTCTTTCAAGTTTTTCTTATTTTTTATTATCTCTTTTCTTTTCTTTTCTTACTTTGGAACTTAGTAAAAGAAGAAACAATGTGACATTACACATTACTGTCACAACAGTCACAGTAACATAACAAGGTGTGACAACTGTCACTGGTTGGTCACATATGTCACAGTTGTGGTCACAGCACCATGTGACATGTCAAAAGGGTAACATCATATAAGATAATAACTTTTATCTATATAACTTATAACATTTAGGATAGGCTAGATGTAGGTGTGCATAGACTGTGCACCAGAAGTATGCAAAGTAGACACACATATACTAGAAAATTCTTTTGTGCTAAACAATACAAGTTTCCTCTTTTGTCCAAACTCTAGGACTTAAGTCATAATACCCTGTAAGATCAGAGGATCACAATGAATATCCCATCTCAGCTTGAGAAGCTTGTTTTCTTCATCCATGACCTACATGCTATGTTATATACCAGCTATGCCAGTATTCTGACTGATGGTGCTTTTGCACAGTGTGACCAGCACTGTTGGAACAATGGATGACATCAAATTCTTTGATCCCAAGACCTCAGATGAAGAACACAGCATAAATGAATTGGTTGAAGTAAAGTAGATGAAGAACTTTTTGAGGATGAAGTGAGTAAAGAAACTGAATCAAAGATGTTGCCTCAAGAGCCTCTTTGGAGACAGCCTTCTTGTAAAGCTAAAGATTACTAGGTAAACTTGGAGAAATTCAGCTGTTTACTCAGAACCCATGGTTTTTTGTAGCTACATTGTTGTAGCAACCACTAGACCAATGTCTAATAGCAGCACAAGCAGTAAATCTCACAGGAGAGATATCTAGTGGGAACAGGAGTTGTGTATTCACAAGAGAACTCAACAGGGAACTACAACAGTATTCTACCAACTATTTATATAAAGCCCCATGGTCCATGCTATGACTATTGTTATGAACTAAAATCCTTAGAGTGGGATATTAGAGCAACTCTTGTATTGAGTAACACAGGAGAACTCAATAGAGAACTCTTCTATGAACTAGTCTACCTTATATAGTTCTACAGATGGTCTGTGATAAGTACTGTGCACCCTACCCTAAACAACCATATGTAGTCCATGAGGCCAACATGTGGTGTCCATGTTGTATGATGTCATCTGTTCTCGAATCTTCTATTAAATTCTCCCAAGTCTTGTGATTTGTCTTGTGACTACGTCATCAGGTGACTGATGTGATGGCGTGACTGATCAACCCTAACCCTAGTTATTCTAAAAATAGAAAAGAAAAAATGAAAAGAAAAATAAAATAAATCAAGTCTATCTTCTTCGATCTTGACATTATTCCCCCTTTAAGGTTTCTCCTCTAGAGAAATGTCCTGTTCTCCAATCTCTTATTCTTATCTTTTTGTTTTCTTCCTCCATTTTTCCTTCTATCATCTTCAAATGCTTGTTTTCATTAATTTGCCTATCTTCTTTCCACCTCTTCCAATTCTTTTCTAACTTCTTTAAGTATTCATCCTCAAATTTTTTGTTGTCCCACCTATACAACAACTTAGCCGTATATTTCCCCGGTAATTCTATCCTCCTGTATTCATCTACTTCTTTTTTCTTCTTCTCTATTTTCTCCTGTCGTCTCACTTCTATTCCTCCTCGTTCGAATTTCTCTATTAATTCCTCCACATTCTTCAAGTTTTCTCTCCTTTCCCATGTATCTTCCTCCGCTGTAAACCCTTTCCATTGTACCAGATACTTTTCTATTCCCCTCATCCTTTTCTTATTTAAAATCTTCTCTACTTCCCATTCTTCAACTTCTTCAACTTCCACCGGTTTCCCTTCTTCCTTCTTCTGTCCCCTTACTTGCTCCTTATATCAAACTATCTGGCTTACATTTACTACTGGATGAATTCTCATCAAACTTGGTAATTGGAATTTTACCGCATTCGACGATACTACCTCTTCTATTGCATATGGCCCTATGTATCGTTCTATCAACTTTTTCGTTGGTCTTTCTTTGAACACTAAATCCTTAGTGCTCAACAACACCCTATCTCCCTTCTTCCAGTTTTCCGTCTCCTTCCTACTTCGATCTGCATATCTTTTCATCTCCTCCTATGTTTTCTTTAGTACCGCTTCTGCTTCCTCATGTACTTTTTTCATCCTTTCTACAAATTCTGTTGCACTCTCCACTTTTCCTTTCTTTCTGATATCTCCTCCCATCCTCAATTCTCTCCCGTAGTTTGCCATAAATGGTGACACCTTAGTTGCAGTATGAGTTTTGTTATTTACTGCAAATTCTGCCAATGCCAACCACTCTGGCCAATCCTTCTGCCTCCATTCCACAAAGAATCAAAGATACTGTTCCAGTTCTTGATTCCTTCATTCCATTTGCCCATCTGTTTGTGGGTGGAACGCAGTCGACAACTTTATCTTGATCCCCAACATCCTATTTAATTCCCTAGTCAATTCTGCCGCAAACTATGGTCCTCTATCTGACACCACGCTTTCTGGCAACCCGTGTAGCTTCCACACATTGTCTCGAAACAATCTTGCTAGACCTTCTGCCGATGTTTCTTCTGTAGTGGCTACAAAGTGTGTCATCTTTGATAGCTGATCGCACACTACCAATATCGCATCCTTCCCTGCTACTACTGGTAGCTTCGTTATAAAATCTACCATTAAATATGACCATGGTTTCTTTAGCACCTCACTTAACTTCAACTTCCCTGCCAGCTCTTCCGTCCTATTCTTCATCCTCTGACACAAGTCACATCCCTCTACATATTTTCCAACATCTTTAGTTACCCCTGGCCACCAATAATTTCTTGTTATCAGTTCCACTGTTTTCCACCTCCCTCCATGTCCTACTGCCAGTACATCATGATGTAACCGGATTACCTCTACTCTCAATTCTTCATCCTTTGGCATATATACTTTCCCCTCCTTCAACACTAAGTCTCCTTCAATCTGCCACTCATTTCCTCGTAACTCTTTTACTCCCGCCTTCTTCATCTCTTCTACTACTTTAACTATCTCTTCGTTCTTACTCCTCGCCTTTTTTATTTTTTCTAATATGTCTACTTCAGGTCCTTCTACTATTATCTCCTGCATACTACAAATCCAATTGTCCTTAATAAATATCTGGTTTTTATTGTCCTTTTTTACTCCTACCTTCCAGTCTGCTCTTCTACTAAGTCCATCTGCTTTTCCCATTTTCATCCCTAGCACATGTTTCAAAGTAAAGTCAAATCGAGACAAATACAAGGCCCAATGAGCTTGTCTCCTATTCAACTTTTGCGCTTTCATAAAATATTCCAAATTTTTATGATCTGTCCAGATCTCAAATTTAGATCGCGCTCCTTCTAACAAATGTCTCCATGCCTCTAACCCTCTTACGATTGCTAACATTTCTTTGTCATGTATTTCATAATTTCTTTCCATTTCATTTAACGACTTTGAGAGAAATGCTACCAGTCTCCATAGTCCGTCTTCACACTTTATTTATAACACTCTCCCTGTCACATAATCCAAAATCCAATACATCCACCTCCATCCTCATTTTTTTATCTATATCCGGTACTGCCAACACCAGTTCCTTTGTAAACCGCTCTTTCAACTCCTTAAATGCCTTTTCCTACCTCTCTGTCCAATCTCACTTCCTATCTTTCTTTACCATGTCATATAATGGCCTCGCCACTAATGCAAACCCTTCTATGAACCAGTGATAATAATTTGCCAATCCCAAGAATTTCTGCACGTCTTTGACATACTTCGGTGTCGGCCATTCCAAAACCCGTTTCACCTTCTCCTCCTCCATCTTTATTTCTTCCAGTCTGATCACTACTCCCAAAAATCCTACCTCTCTGACCTTCCATTTGCACTTCTCTGGCTTCACATACAAATCATTTTCTTCTAACCTCTTAATTATTTCTGCCACCAACTCATCATGTCCTTCCTCAGTCTCTGTTCCCACTATTACATCATCGATGAACACTGCTACTTTTCCAGTGTTGATCAAATCTCTTAGCAACTCATTCATCATTGCTTGAAAAGTTGCTGGAGAATTTGTCAACCCGAAAAACATCACCATAGGTTCAAAGGACCCCTCCGGTGTAGTGAACGCCGCCTTCCACTCATCCACCTCCTTAATTCTCACATTGTTATACCCCTACCTCAAATCCATCTTCATGAACAACTTCTTCATTCCAATATTCTCTAAGACATCCGAGATCAACGGGAGTGGATAATTATTCTTAATCGTCCACTCATTCAGATATCTGTAATCCTACACCATCTGTTTCTTCCCATCTTTCTTCCCCACAAAGAATACCGGTGCCGTTTGTGGTGACTTTGATGGCCAGATATATCCCTTTTGCAACTGTTCTTTCACAAATTCTCTTATCTCCTCTCTCTCTTTTCTTGACAGCGGGTATACCTTTCCTTTTTGTGGTACAAACCCCTCCTTCACTTCTATCACATGGTCCCACACTTTCCTCGTTGGCATCCTTTCAGACTATTTCTTCCCAAACACCTTTATCCATTTGTGAAACTTCTCCGGTACCAGCTTCTTTGCCTCCGCTTCTGACTTCGCCGCTTCTTCTTCCTTGTCCCATATCTCCCATTCTTCCGCCACTTTCTTTACTTCCATTGTTTTCTCTTTTTTCTGCTTCTTTCTCTTATCTTTTTCTTCCCTCTTTCTCCCTGCTTCTTTTTTTGCTTCTTCTTTCTTTTGCTTCTCCCATCCCAATTTTCCCTGTACTGGCCTCTACTGCTTGCCACACTCCTCCAGACACCTTGTCATCTTTACCTCCCCTGTTCTCCAGTCAATCTCAGGATTGTAACGAGCTAGCCATGGCATTCCCAAGATTACAGTCCACTTCTGTCCACCAATCACATCGATCTCCGTCCTTTCTCTGTGTCCTTGATAATAAATATTTACTTCCACAGTATGCTCTATCGGTCCCTCCTTGTTTAATGATTCATCCACATTCCTCACATTCATTGGCCTCTCCAACTTTTTCAACTTGAAACCCTGCTTTTTAGCAAACTCTGAGCTCATGACCAGCCCAGTTGCTCTACTGTCCAGCAAAGCTTCCACTGTTACTCCCTCCTGTGTATTTAACCTCTCTAGTCCTATCTTTACCGTTACCTCTCTTAATGGCCTCCTTTTTACCTTTCTTACTCTTTCTTTCTCCTCTGGTTTGGGTGTATCAGCATTTATTGTCGTGGCTAATACACTATATCTATTGTGAGAATCTAGTCGAGGAGTTTTAGATTCTCTCTCTCTTTTAAATTGTTTGTATTATCAAAAATCTCCTCGATTCTTCCTCCACTATACTCCATCCTCCTTCCTTCCATTGGCCTCCCTCTTCCTTTGTTCCTACAATGACAGGCCATGTGCCTGAAGCCCCTACAAGCATAACAATTTCTCCCCCTATCTACTTCCATCACATAAGGGTCTCTTCTTGGGGGAACCCCCACACTCTGTCCCTGTCCTGCACCTCTGACTACCACTGCATTTGTTCTTTCTACCCCCTCCATCAGAGCAGGCCTTGTCGCTTGTTGAGGAGGCATTTGCCTCCTCTGCCACACTAATGGTTATGGCAATATTTGTTTTTCTTGTTTCTGTACTCCTTCTCCTATCTCCTTCTTCCCTCTCAACCTTTCTTCCTTTCTTCTACTTTCTCTTCAATTTCTGTTGAGGGCTGTTGCCCTCTTGTACCATTGTTCGATAGAGGCCAGCAGATTTTCTGCCTCTATTAGCTTCCTCCTGATTCCCCCGTTTATTCCTCTCTTAAATTCTTCTATCAATGGTCTCCCCTCGTATCCACTTCCCCTTGCCGCCCTCTTGAATTTTTGTACAAATTCTTCCATTGTCCTTTCTCCTTGCTCCAACTTTCTTAGTTCTGCCACCTTCACTGATTCTTTCTCTCCTCTGCCGAATTCCTTTTTTAAAACTGTCAAAAACTCCTCCACTGTCTCATACTCCATTTCCCCTGCTTCCAATTCCTCCATCACATTTTCTTTCCACACATTGGCTGATCCTCTCTGCACAAATAACGATACCCATTGCACCTGTGCCTCCACTGTTGCTCCTGCCAGCTTATTTCTGATATATAACTTATATCCTGTTACAAATCCTGCTACTCTTGATGGCGTTCCATCGGACAACTGAGGTTTTGCTACCTCTATATTCCCTATTCCTGCTTCCCCTCCCCTTCCTCCTGCTGCTGCTGCTCCTGCTGCAAGCAGGGCCTGTATTTGCACCTGCATTGCTGCCAGCTGTTCTTGTTGCTGGCGTATAATTGCGTGTAGTTTGTTTTGACTCATGATGGGATAAGGGGGCGGTGAGTCAATTGGGGGTGGTGATGATGATAGCGGTGGTAGTAGTGGTAGTGGTGATGATGTGTATAGGGGAAGAGCAGAATCTGTGCTGGTTTTGCTCTCAGACTCGTACTCTGAAGATGACAAAATCTCGATAAGTGATAGCAGGCCCTCTTCTTGTCCTGCCTGCTCTAGACTGCTCTAGGCTTATGACATCATGTCATGTGACTTCCCAGTCATGTGCCCTCTCTCTCTCTTGTCGTAGACTAATAATAATACTAATATCTATATCTTATCTTATCTTACTCAAGTCTGTCTACACTTTCTCGTCTTATAACATACATGTCTTTTTCAAATCATGTTCTAAAGTATTTTTGGAAAGGAAAGAGGAAAAAGGCAAGGGACATAGATTAGTGTTCTTCTCAGTGTTGTACTGTTGCACCACAGACAAGACATATACTCTGTGGATGTGGAAAGTGGAATTACCCTAGATGAATACATACATATGTGCTGAAACTTGGTAGATCAGACAGAGAGCACCAACTCAACCATAAATTGCTCAGACTATG
>Ga0157364_1004258_pt1 | contig 14240 bp, 7 predicted proteins | sample AttsexASBM2_FD_111476 | JGI IMG/M metagenome (GOLD analysis project Ga0157364, IMG submission 111476) | Fungus gardens microbial communities from leaf cutter ant in Ribeirão Preto, State of São Paulo, Brazil - Atta sexdens ASBM2 | ecosystem: Host-associated > Fungi > Mycelium > Unclassified ... | reverse complement strand
TTTTTCCTGTTGTTTTCAATTCTCCTAATATTTCTCTAATTTCCCTCATTTCCATTCCGTTTAGCAGCAATTCGGAAGCTCTCCTCGTATCAGCAGTATAGGATTCGCGCACAAGACTCGACGAGCGGAACGGAGCGTGCTTTTTCTCGAGTCGCGAGACGTCGTGAGATAAATCCAGTACGGGTAATTAGAGATCTTATTCCGCGAGACACACTTGGAGACGGTTGCGTACGCACGCACGCACGGTGTTCTAATTCCTTTCCCTCTCCCTCTTCGTGTCATGAAGAACCGTAAAAGCGGGTATTGATAACGCTTCGACGCCATGCTCGGAGGCGTTGCAAAAGGCAAGAGAAAGCTGTAGCACTACCCTGAACGTGGCTGCGCAACGGCATGCAGCGCATACTCATTTGAATATAAATTACGCTCACCAAGCCGTGAGCGGCCGCGACGGCGGCGGCGGCGGCGGTTTGTCCGGTTATTGTTCCGGCGAGATTCTCTCGCGCGCGCGAGAGAGGATACTACTTTACGTCGCCTAAAGACCGTTCCGAGATTCCAATTGCAACGCTTCTAGCCGGGTACAGGGTACCCCGGCGTGACCTAACCCGCGCACAGTGCACACGGCTGCCTCTTCGCGCGAACGATACGATACGTCTCGCGGCGCATTGTGCACTGGTACTGCAGAGCCCGTTTGTGAAGCGCGGGATTAACCCCAGAGTTCAGCACACTGGGGCTCATGATTGTGCGTTCTTATACCTATCGAGCGTGGCAAATTTTGCGAACACTCCATGAAATAACCATTATAGAAGAAGTCAGATTGTACGCTGTGATATATAGAACGTATTCACTGTAATAACGGTTATATCGAAAATGAGGCAATTGCTTAGAGGTGCGGTTGAGTTAGAATCACTAAAAACGTTTATTGAAATACTATGTTCCTCTATCTTTCAATCCAGTATTACGAATTTTATGCTTGTAAATTGGTTGAGTGATTTTTAGAAATAAATATATCTTATGGTATTTTCTTTCTTCTGTTACATCCGTATCGTGAATAAGTGTACATTATTTATATCTCATTGCTAGGAAATTTCGACAAATGAATGAACATCAAAACAAAATTTTATGTCTCACGTTTTTAATTCTGAATCTTGAAAAAAGGAAAAACATTGTTTCGTATATGTAAAGCAATCGAATCTTTCTAAATTGAACGAATTATTTAACATTCAAAGTAGCTGATCTCGCGCGCAGATAGTGTTTTATCGAAAATCCAATCCCCCCCTCCGCATTCATAATTAATGGATCATACCACGGTCACCGAGTCGACGAAACGCGAGAACCCCGAGAGACGGTTAACGTCGCGAGACGAAGAAAGCAAACTTTACGAGCGTCGAGTAAGCTGCTCTCAGAGCCTAACGAGTCATCTTCCCCGAAGTGTAATTCTAGCGAGCACGAAACGATCAATCGAATCTATTGTTTGCCGTACCGTTACCTACAATGACCGCGAGCAAATTCGACATCCTTGATTGTCTGGCAAATACCGTTGGACAATTCTAGATAGTTGAGGACGATCTCTCTATGCGGGGTTAGAGATCTCGAAGGTATGCTATTTCAGAGATGGAACATTTCAATGAAACTCGAAATAAATTATATGGAAAAAAAAACGGTTTTGCTAAAGTATCTAAAAACCTAGATATAGATATCCAAGAATAATTCTGTAGATCCATCAAAATGATTATGTAAAACATTGTAAAAGTTTCAACTCTTCTATAGTAAAGTGAATTTTTTAAAATATTCAATCCGTTTTTTCATTTTCTGATTAACTTTTGGTCAGATTTAACTTTGATGATGATGTAAAAAATGTATTCCTAGCTATGGTTAATCATTAAATTGAATGAGTAACTTTTAGCCCTAGTTTTTCATTATCTGATTAACTTGTAATTTAGATTTGACCTCACTCAATTTGATGATTACATAAAAATTGTGTTTTTCTAGTTGATAAAATACTAAACTAATGGCTTAATAATGGCTTACTTATTGCAAAATCATTAGTCATTAATGAGAGATAGAAAAATACAAATTTTACATTGCCATTAAGTTAAACAAATGAAAAACCGCGACAAAGTTACCACTACAAAATTATTAATTTAGTGATTATCATCATAGCTAGGAAAATATAATTTTTTATCATATCATACATTATTATTAAAATTAAGTGAGATTAAGTGCAAACCATCAGTTAACCAGATAATAAAAAATCGAGTCTCAGAAAAGTAGAGTTAAATCTGAACTGATGCTGCTTTATTCAATTTTTAATCTAACCAATATAACAAAAATGGGTAAAAAAAGGGGAAATAATATTATATCGTTAATATATATTATATTAATACTATATCATAAATTTCCTCTGTTAAACAGTGTACGGATGTTGTAAAATAGACGAAACCAGTGATTACATCTAATCTATCTTATCAAAGGAAGGTTAACATTTTTAGTTCAAGCAACTAGTTCAAATGTTCTACATAATTATTTTGATGGATCAAATAAAATTATATTCAAGTCTGTATTTAACTAAATTTTCAGAGAGAGAGAGAGAGAGATACTTGAGTAAAACTGTTCTTTCCATGTACCATAATAGAAATAATTTATTAAAACAATAATTATCTATTGAAAATTATGAAAATGATTGTACGCGCTTCTAATTATTATACGTAGATGTAACAAAATTTTCATATACGTATGCATCATGGGATAGTTTTGGGAATGAGCACATGGGAACGAGCCACGTCGTAAACAACTCGGCTAAAACGCAGCGCGGATTAAGCTCGCGGTAGCGTGACGTATAAATCCGAAATTCGCAGCGGGACGCGGTCGCGCTTGTAATTTCGCGAGATCCCTGGCGAGCTTCGGGAGGATAGGGAGTATAGTTGGGAACGATTCTATCATTCTCTCTCAACCTCTCTCTTTCCTTCTCTTCCCTACCACGTAACATCGTCTACCTCTGACATATTCGGGATTCAGCTCGTCGCTTATATTTTGGAAGCACTTTCGAAAGTGCGCCGACGGATTTCGGTGATTGACACTGACGCAACAACTGCGAGAGCCGCGTGGTGCGAAAGAGCATCGTATATAAATGGGAATGAGCTCCGGAACAAGAGCGAGTGAATGGGAACGAGATCGACAGGGACAAGGGCGAGGGAACGAGCGAGAGGAGCTTTATGCAGCTAACGCGGCACGTATCGGCAATCGTGCTGGGGTCCGGCTTGATGAAATAAATGAACGCCAGTGGACGCCGACGGTCGCATCTTAATGAGGCGACTGTCACACAATGAGCCTACCCAATCAATTATATGCGGACCGCGCGCGGTATGTTTCGTGCCCGGTTACAAGCCGCGCGCTCGTGTCGGCGAGACAGCGATGATACGTGCGCCGCCAGTTTCGGTCTCTCTCTCTCTCTCCCTCTCTCTCGGTATCGATAATATTATTGGCGCGATCGCCGAGCCCTGGCAATTATGATCACGCGACTGGGGAACCCCGGATCTCGCGAGCGAAAAAACCGCGTCGCGCACGGGTGCGCTGTTACAACTTTGCACCAGTTTAGTTCTCATCCGTCAACCCATTTCCCGAACGCGAACGTTAATTATTTTCTGGAAAAGTCACGTTATGTAAAAAAATAGAAAGAAACATTATACGCGAGCGTATCGATTTTGATAAGAGTTTTAATGGGATCTCGTGAGAAAATTTATTTCAGAGAGAACGGCGGTCTCTTGGTTGGAATTAAAAATCTTTTATCGACTCATCATCACGCTTAATTTGACTGCAAATGCCTCCGAAAACGCTCGTGCGCAATTGAATTAAAAAAGAGCTCACGTACCATTCTCCAGCGAATTGAGAGAACGCTTTCTCATGGGCTACAGATAAACCGTCATATCGCATTCCACGACATGAGGGTTCGCATCGGCGATCGATTATCGATCCAGACGAATCGGGGAGCGGGGGGGGGGAGGAGGAGAGGGAGAAAAACCGCGGACGCCGCGACGCGTCGCGTCGCGTCGCGTCGCGTCACGTCGCGTCGCGCATGGAACTCCGACAGATTTGAATCCTAACGCTAAGTTATTCGCTTGTCAGCGCACTCCCAAGAGCGTCGCGAATAGAATATGACGCCCACTTGTACAACCCATCTCTACATTCATTCCCATTTTTACTCCCACGCCCCGTCCATTCCCATGCAAGAGCGAGCGCGCATGTCTCTCATCTCCGACGACCCGTTCGAGGGGGGAGATGGGAGGGGGGAGGGAGGGAGGAGGCGTTTCTCTCTCGCTCTCGTTTTCTCTCTCTTTTACCTTCCCCTCGCCCTGTCGCCCTATCTCATTCCTTCTCTATCTCTCGGGAGAGATTGTCCCGAAGCAAAAAGTCCCAGGGTCCGGGGACAAGATAAGACATTCGGGCATGCAACCCGGGCGTGAAACGACCCGATCGAATGTCCCGCGCTGGCGTAAGCTCGTTCGCCGCCCGCGCGAGATCCCAATTCTCTTCTGCTCTTCTCTCGAGAAGAGATGCCCGATAAACCTTTATGTCGCCGTTCCTCCTTCGCGCCATCAGCAGCCTCAGAATATGGGCGGCATGCGCGCGGAATTTATTGGAGAATACGCTGCAACGCGAACGAGCCTCGTTCGCTCGTTTCGTTTTCCGATAATAACCGGATGTACGCTCAAGCACCGTCCCGCGTAGCCGATTACAACGCGGCGACAACGTTATGTATGTTAAATTGCCTCGAAATTCTATTCATTTGTCCGTTTACGTTTGACCATCGTTGACGGGATTTTCGGTAACTGTCCTATGAATACGGCCGGAAAAGCGAAATAGCATCACGCGAGCGAAATTCAGTTAATTTACAACATAATATATAATTACAACTATTATCAATCCATAATGCAAATTGTACAAATTGTATATTGAATCCTATATATATATATATATATATATATACATATATGATCCAGGAGGGATTGTAATGGCAGAAAGATAGAATATGTGATGCGTGATCCTATCTTTCATTTCAGAGAGACCATCCGTCCCTCGGGTCCATTTGGACCGAAATCAATTAAATTAGATTGTTCTCGGAAAGTGATCCTGTGAAAGCAGCAATCCAATATGTTCCTGTTATCTTTCGTATTCTTAAATCAATAAGTGGAATTAAGATCCACGAACATTAAAAATAACAGTGAACAAATGGCGAGTTGAATTGACGTTTCAACAATTTAATTTAAAGAACTAATTCCAGGAATGGACAACAGTGAGAATAACCGACGTAATAGCGTGTCTCTAAATAAACAAACAGAGTTGTTACAAATGCTTCATTCTAAGATTTCACAACTTTTCTCTGATTTCCAAACAATTTCATTATTTTCTCTGACTTTCAATAATATTTTGAAATTTTTTGTATTTTTGTCCTAATTTGGAAATCATTAAATATTTTATTAAAAAATCAATTAACATTGAAATACATTACTATTAATATTGCTGACACTAATTTTTAATTATTAAAAAATATTTTTTAAAAGAATTTTTATTTTTCAGAAAATTTTGCAAAATTCCCCGACTTTCCCTCATTTCCTTTACACTTTTCAATTTCATGATTTCGATTTTTGTTTCAATCCTGATAAAGTAATACTAATAAAAAATTAATTAATTAACCATTAATAATATACAACTTTGCATCTTCTGTCAGCAATTTGAGTTCGAACTTTTTTCTGAATTTTTTTTCTTTGAACTTCAGTGCAGTTTTTTATATTGTCCTTAGACTGTATAAAAATCTGAAAAAATTCTTATATACTGGTGAAAATTCTAACAATATGAGTTTTTACTATTATAAAAATCAGATTGTATTTTACTCATTTTTTATTTATTATTTATTTTAGATTTAAATTTATCTACCACAATAAAAAAATAGTGCTTTTACACAAAAAAATCATTCTATTACTAAGAAAAATGATTACTCAATTTTTTTTCTTCTTTTTAAACGACAATTGTCTTTAACAAAGAATTTATTTTCTTCTGAAGAATAATATCATAAAACTGATCGAAAAAACAACTTTACCTATATAATAAATAAATCAAATTTGTTTTAATTTAATAATCTTGGAGTATTAAACTAGAATTCTCATAATACATTTTGAATAAATTTGCTTGTGATGAACTTATATATAGATTTGCAGAGATATATGAATTTTTGAAATACTTGAAACAAAATAATTATTACTTGCGTAGAGTTAACTCTAAATAAATAAATTAGCACTTTTTATAATACTCTACGTAATAACGGCTCGAATTCAAAGAGAATATATTTTAAAACGCGTATGAATCCTTTTTCTGTCCTTTCAAATGGACATACTCTTTAAACAACGCCCACGTAATGCGATACAGCCTACCCAAAAACGGTGAACGTTTTTGTCCTATTCACAGCTCGAATGTTTGTGCAGCACGCAGACCCGGGTGGATCCGTTACAAAGGGGTCGGTTCAATCGTTTCAGACGATGATGATCGAGACGCTCCCAAAAGAATCCGGGGCCTCGCCCCGGAAACATGTCTGCGACGGACGATCGTTAGTGAGAAACGTGCGAAGTCGATGTGCGAGGTGTAATTCACGTCGAGAAACTCAGAGAGGTATATACACGTAACACGTTTGCCGTGAGCGGCGAAATTCCAGTTGAAATTTTTCGGAGCGGAGCGTTGCACGCGAGCGAGCGAGCGACCGACCGACCGAGCGAGAAATGTATTTTCCTCCGAAACGGCACGTTTGTCCCCCCGGGTTCGCGCTCTATTTTCAAGAGCGACTGAGAAAGGCCAAGGAGCAGGAAGAGGTGATCCATGCCTGCCATTGTTACCCGACACTGGGAACGCTCGACAGGAATAGAACATGGAAACCGACTTGGTTCTGCACAGTCTGCACCACCTCGCCTCCACCCCGGTGACCGCCCGCGCGCGCTTTTGTCACCGCTGCAACGCGGCAATCCCCGCGATTGACACACCGCATTGTTCGCGCTCGCGAATGGCTATAATTTCATCGTTTCTCACCGCGGATTCCTTACTCTCGTGATGAGAATGTCGAAGCGTGTTGCGTGTCTCCATTGCCCTACTGCCCGTTTTCGTGGGACGGGGAAGTGCAACCTTTTATGTGAGGTTTTTTTCGTTTTTATCTTTCTTAACACTTCCTCGACGGATTGCGTAAAACTAAGAAGTATTATACCTGAATACGGCGGAGATTAGTTATTATTATTTAAAGAATAGCACACAAAAAGTGACAAATTGAGTCGATTATCATAAATTAAGAAATTTTGATAATAAAATTAGAATTTGACGTTTCACCGTCAGCTTACCGTTATAATTCGTTATATTCGTTAATATGCTGTTTATAACTTTCAAAAGTTTGAATTATATGTTTTAAAAAATAAAATATTACAATAATTTTTTAAAAGAATCTTTATTCGTGCACAATTAGATTTGTCTGCTGCAGACTGAAATATCATCGTATCGATCCCGTCGGAGAAATATTAAAATTTCTTAAAGATCCGATTTGCATCAACTATATAGAAAAAGTGGTTTCAGTCAGATTGACTAAAACTAATAGTTTTAAGTAATAGTTTTAAATTATGAGATGCTGATAAAAAATAGACAGATTTTTTGTTATGTCATTTAAAAATTGCTGTTTTGGATTTATTTGGATGAAAAGTACTATTAAACTATTAATTATTATTGTATTTTAATACTTTTATGCAGAATACTGAGATAAATTAATTAATGTAAAGAAAATACATAGTAATTAAAAAAAGTATGTAGTTTCTAAGTATACATATATTGGAAATTGCGTAATTCTTTGAAAAACAATATATTTTTTCAATTTATATCAATTGATTCATCTCATTGCAATACATAAAAATATTAACTATTAAATATTAATAGTTATTAAAAAATTAATAGTAGAAAAGATATTTTCAGTTCCATTAGACATACAATAGCAAATTATGCAAAATCTATTCAATTTTTGAAGAAAACTTTTTATCTCATAATCTAAAAATATCACAGTTTCAGCCAATTTGACCAAAATCACTTTTGATTAATGCCTTTATGAGTTTAACAGTTTATATCTTTCGATACGGTATTCTTTTTCTCGTCGCCTTAATCTTTATGTCATCGTCGATTTTATACCGTTTTTTATCACCATAAGCATTAAGAACATCATAAGTAACCTAAGGTAGCTCACAAATGATCGAAGACAATAAGATACTCGGAGCAAATGGACCAGACTTTACCCCCCCCCCCACTCTTCCCCTTCTCATCATTGCTCCGAGAGAACGGAGAGTAAAAAGAGGAAATAAACGCTTACCTTAAGTACAATCGAACCGGCAGACATTGTTGATGCGGACTGTCTAAGGGCGTGTTTTACATCATTTCTTCATCAACGCTCTCCTTTCTATTTTGTTCGGCCGCGGACGTGTTTCGTTAAAAACGTTGTTTGAAAATGGCTCCCCTTCTGGGACGGCTGATTGGGGTGCGCTATGGCGAATGAGGGCCACTTGTATTCAAATGTTTCACGAGCCTTTCCCCTTCGGTCGGTCTTACGACCGAACGAAGCGCCCCGTAGCACGGAAGTGTGCGTGTGCCCGGCTGCGTGGATACGCGTGTTTTACCGTGTACGTAGGAGTGTAATTACGCTCGTGTATGCGTATGCGTTGGCGTACACGTTCCTGGCGATCGCCAACGCTGAACGTGCGATCGTGGTCGGGATACATATGTACGTGTATCGCGTGCGTACATGCGTGCATGCGAAGGCGTACCAGCCAGATCTCGCGGAGAAAGGCCGCCTGGCGCCGCGTATTCCAGCGACATCGTCGTGTCCGTGGTAGGGCGGCCCGAATTTTACGATTATGTTCTTACATATACCCCCCAATGTATATGTATACCTCGGGTGTAATTAAACCGGGAAATATTTAGCGCGACGTGCCTCACACGCGCGACTACGCGACTATACACGACTACACACAACTCCCCGTATCACGTCGCACGGGGTATTCCGTGAATTCGTCGTATAATGTAGGGTTCGGGTGACACGTTGAACAAAAGCTGTGCTTTTCCAAGGCAAGAACATTGCGTTGTATATACAATTTATTTCGTCGGAATTCTCACTCGAGGGCGAAAAGTGCGCTAAATGTAAAGTCCTTCGAAAGTAAAGTCCCGCGACGCTTGTCTCGGATAACCCGCGTGGGTTATCTCGACCCACACTTTTATATATATCTTACGATACACGAAAGTATAAAGCTTTCAACATAACCAAGAAACGTAGAACGAAGAAACGTTGTTCCTTTTTTGTTCTCATATGTCTGTTATCAGCGGTGATTAGGATGCTGTTTTGAAACGTATTTTTTTTATAGATTCTAAAAAAAATTTAGAAATAGACAGACAAATTGGTAGATTTTTATATCGAATCTATCGAATCTTGTATTGTCTCGAATTTTACGACACCTGGTATATAATACGCCTGCTAGACGCGACCGTGGTACCCTTGTCACCGAGAAAAGCACTACATGTTCCATCTAATTGTATCCTCCCCAGGGCTGCTTGCCAGCGATTATGGGAGATAGAAAGCAATCCGCAATTTTCAGGAAGTTCGAAATACAATACAATTTCTGTCTCAGCACACGGAGAGGAAAACCGTAAGCTTAATCCGGCATAGGTATAATATCGTTGGTTTGCGGAGGAAGATTTTTCGTAACAGAACTCAAAGCTGATTAATTATTGAAGGACAATTGTAAAAATTGTAATTTTAAAAAGGCAATTTTAAGAATTATGTATAAGTTAAAGTATATTCAAAGATGCTAAAACATAATTGACTTCAAAGCAATATGATAATTATGTTTTAAAATTTAGATCGCTGGAAGTGCCATGCACTGAAAAAAAAACGTCTAATTATAGTTACCAAATATTGAGTGAAATAATTTTAACTGTCGAGGTAATACAACTATAAGTTTACCTTTACAAATATTTAATACGTATTACCGTTGGTAATACTTACTAAATATTTGTAAAGATAAAGTTACGTTTAGTTATATTACTTCAATATTTAGTTGAAACTATTTCACTCAATATTTGAGTGATTAAGAGTATTAATAGCTCTAGCTTTGATAGTCTATAATTAGACTTTTTTCAGTGTGGCTTCTCTGATTGGTATTGTTTTCAACATACACGGACAAGGAGTGTAAAAAGTATTCTCTCATATAGAAAAGATTTTTATTAAAAAAATATTATTTGTAAAAAATAAACATTAATTAGTCGTTTGTATATGTAATAAGTACATTCTAATATAACGTATCTAATATAAAGAAGTTTCGCGAAAACAATCATGTTTATAAAGTTAGAAGCTAAAAAATTTCTCAACTTTATGAATATTTTTGTACATCCATTAATTAATATACAATTTTTCATTTTCCCTTATTTTTAAAATATTTTAATTACATAGGTACACAAAACAAAATATTTGAGCCGGAAATTACACCATGATATTCTTATGTATTTTAATGTTCTGAAGCTGAACCCAAATTGCTCCACATCATAATTCTTTTTTTTCGATGAAAAACAGCTCGATTTTCTAGTATTTTTAGAATTATTTATGGTCTGACACCTGGTTTTTAATATGCAAGCCGAGGTAAAGAAAGAAAGTAAGTACAACAATAATACGCAAGCTCATAAAATTAATATACGTTAAAAAATACTGAAAAATGTCATTTTGATAAAAAAAACTGTGACATGATGAAGCAATTTGGACATCGGATTCGGTTTCAGAGCAACAAAATACATAAAAATAACACGATCTAATTACTGAATAAAAAACATTTTTTGCGTGTCCGTGTGATTGCACATCTTTTCTCTTAAAATAATTTTGAAAAAAAAAATCGATTTTATTACTTGTTAATAAATTACTAATTAATGTTTATCTTTTAAAAAAGTTTTTTAAAAGGATATTAAGGTTTTTTAAAAAAGTATCTCCTGCATATATGAACTTTTTGTGCCAACTTATATCTGTCTATTTGTTTTACTGCCATGCGCATATATCGACTATACATTCAGTTTTTGACAGTTTTGAAATTCTAATACAATTATGAAGATATGTATCACGCGTAAAGTTAAGTAAATGTACGCGATTATCTAGATTCTAGCGCATAGACAGATTTCGAACAGACAAAAAAATAGATATTGAGGACACTTTTATTAAGTTATTCAGATTGGTTATGACACTTTTTTCAGATTGGCTGTGGAAAAGTGACATTTTTCAAAAATAACTTTTCAGCATTTTTTAAATTCTGAATTGGGATAACGTTAGTTGGAATAATGAATATGTATAAGTTCTCTTTCCTTCCATGTTGTATTTTCAATTATATGTATTCTTTAAAATTGTCATGACTTTTCAAAATTCGAACACTGCAACCTTATGCAACTCTTTTTACTTATATCACTTTTCTTTCTAAGGCACAAAAAGCATCAAACAATCGCCGCAATACAGTGCTTTAATACAAAAAAATCGAGTTTTTATTCATCAGCGTCAGAAACTTTAGTACAGAAAATACCGATATATTATGATAGCTTTTGAAGTTCTGATTATCGAAGAACAATTAAAATTGGCTAAAGATATTGTGTAAAATTCACGCGCTCAAAAATGTAGTACACATTTATACGTATACATTTATTATTGATTTTCACAGCTCGAGTGATATCGACCTTTACCGCTTGACTAATTTTACCTTGCTATTTATAGAGAAGGAATTTGACAATTTCTAATATGTGATCACGTTTCGAAAGGCAATGTACACGATTAATAATATACGCAACACCTTGCAGTACTACCTGCTCGTTTGAGTCTCTGCACGAATGACAACACGGTGACTGCGTGTACCCAGTGGTGTGTTACACTTCCCGAAAAACGTAAACACCAACAGCCGAGTGCCAAACGTCAAGACCAGACCAATTCGTTACCACAAATTGTTTACCACGAAATATTTAACGCAAAATATGATATAAATGTATACGACGCGAATTTTTGCTTCATATTGATTTCAATAAATTATTCTGGCGCAATTTAATAATAAAATTTATTTTTAAAAGAATATTCATTCTTTTAAAAATAAAGTAAATTAAGTTACTATAATGATTATTCTTTTCCGAATCTTTTACACGAAAGTAACAAAATTGTGTAATTTTGATATTAAATCAAGAACATAAAATTAAATTACCATAGAAGTGTGATAACTCTCATTTAATAATTTATTAAAATTATACAGTCTCTCGGAATATAATTTATAAAGATATTAATAATAAATTTATTTTAATTTCCCTATTAAAACGGAGATAAACTTTATTACCTTAAATTTAACGTTATAATTAATTATAAAATAATTAATCATAAATTTAACGTTATAATTAGTCATAACATAAGGAGAATAATTAATCAAACATTTAAATATTCATTTTTAAAAAAGTAAATAATTTGGGTGAATTATTAATAGCAAACTCTTAAAGTTTGTTAATAATCAATATCATTAATCCCAATTGTTATAATATAAATAATATTTACACAAAAGAAATTAAATGATAAAGTCAATTACACGATAAAAATCATCTGTGATAATTAAGATATTCGATACATATATAAATGAAAATCACACAAGAATTACGCAATACTTATTAATCGTTTAGAATTAGAGCTATTCTTTATAAAACTATAAGATTTTGTGATTTCTTCGCTAAAAAGATACAAAATAATTAGTTATTGTGTTTTACAACAAATTTCACCAAATATAAATATAAATTATAAATATTGTTTGAAATTTACAATTTATGAAGTATTTACTAAGAGAGGGAAACGAATCTATACTTGTACATGCTCTTCTGAGATTCCTGGTATTTCATCACGTAAATGCAAGTTAAACGGCATCAATTAGATGCAATCAATTAGTAATGCGGCTAATCAAGATAATCCCTGAGATTTTTTCTGTCAAGGGAAGAGAGAGACGTTACAACCGTTCCCGGTGTCCTTCTGATGAGATGCTATTCATTCTGAGAAAGCGCTTAACTACTTCTCTCTGTAATCAACAGTCAAGATTCGCGGAACATTCATTCAACTTCTTCTGAGTCACCCGTTATGAATTTTCAGAGCAGCAACGTCTTAATTTTACAATGTTATCATTATTTCCGCTATCCGCCGTTCGTTGCAATTATCGTCATTACTGTAGGATAATCGAAATGCCGGTGTAACATACACGGCTTGGCCAAATAGGGGTTCCTCTTTACTCACCCAAACTTATATTCGCTACCCCGCCTGGCTCGTATATACCCTCTTTCTCATTTTCTGGGTAATCTTGTTCTCGCTCTTCTCTTCAAACTTGTGCGCACACATACAGCGACATACATGTACATACACACAAACACACTGTAATCTTCGTCATGGGCCGCCGACCAATCTGCCGTAAATTCACCAAAATGTAACATCAAGCGGCAAACGCGCGGACGACCCCTTACCCGACGCACTTAGCGCATTAACGCCAAGGAAAATTAGTGCAGACCAGCAAGGCGAAGAACGCGCGCGCGAAGCGGCTATTATTTGCGATTATAACACCTATACTTAAAAGCGAAGAAATTATAGGGGAAGAGTCCCGGATGAGCGTGGTGCAAATAGGAAGTATCCTCTCTTCGCTACACACGCGAATACGATGGTATTGCATTCGTGTTATTATCAATTATAAATGAATGTCATTATTGACATGAGAGACTGCACTCATCGCTGTTAGATATCAAAGGAGTAATAATAACTCAATTCCTTGAGTTAAATAATTTGAATTTCCATCATGTATATGCTAAAATATAAAATAATCCATTTCTGTGACAGAATTATATATTATTTATGTTTCAAAACAAACAACGTCCTTATTAACGTATGCTTAGTAAATAACTAAATTTGAATCGAATTTAACATATTTCTTCACTGAGAGAAATATTTTTGATATTTGTGATTATAATTATTGTATTGTACATGTTACTGTAATTATGACTATTGTTTCTATAATAATGATAACTGTATGTATAGTTCTTAAAACATATGTATAATTTTTTCAACAAATAGCTAGCAATAGAAAATGAATAGATAATTATAGTTATCATAAGGATGGTTGCAATTACTATAAATTATAGTAATTTCA
>Ga0157364_1004257_pt1 | contig 14240 bp, 6 predicted proteins | sample AttsexASBM2_FD_111476 | JGI IMG/M metagenome (GOLD analysis project Ga0157364, IMG submission 111476) | Fungus gardens microbial communities from leaf cutter ant in Ribeirão Preto, State of São Paulo, Brazil - Atta sexdens ASBM2 | ecosystem: Host-associated > Fungi > Mycelium > Unclassified ... | reverse complement strand
TGGCGCGATCTACGAAGATAAAGATGAGACGGGGGCGACTCCTGCGGGAAATAAGTCGAGAGATGATCGGTCGACAAGCGAGAGAAAGAAAGTTGACAAACTTCCTGGCGGAGTTATGAAAATGACTTAAAACTTCACAGCCGGCTTGCGCAAATTCATTGTGGTCGAAGGGACTTAAGTAGTTTTATACCTTTTGGAGGTTTACATAAATTAAAAGATTTATCCCTCGAATTGAAAGCCGCAGCTTTAAAATCCAGGCGTCTCTCTTCTTTTCCACCAAATCATGTTTCACTCTATGACGGAGTCATCTCGTGTTACCTCTCTCGAGAAATTTTAAACGTTATTGTAACGCGAATATTGTCGCGTCCAAAACCGTCACCTTGTCCCGGGAAAAAAGAAGTTGAAAGTAGTCGTTTCGTAGTCGACGAAACTTGCAACAGTAGAGAGGAATTCGCGAATTTCTCTAAGAAGCGGAATTCGCAAAATTGCGAGAGAACGTTTCGTTCACGACAGTTTTCGTTCTTCGTAACGTTACTTCGCAGGAAGACTTTACAAATTTCATTAATCTCCATTAGCTGTATCTACCATTAGTTGCATATTACTTTAAATAGGACAAATATACGCGGTCCCGATTATACCGAAATAGCGGAACGAAGAACGTTATTAGGGTGTTAAAAGGAGAACCATGTCGTGTGATTATTTCAAACTCGCGAAATTCATTTGGCATAATGACGTAAATAATTAAACTAACGAAGCAATTTCTCATTTTGCAAAAAGTACGATATGCGAAACATCTTCGATGAGCCACGACGAACATCGTTCAATTCTGCGGACGTTTGTCACGCTCGAATACACGTGCCATTTATCGCAAGTGACCGTACACTCGTCCGGGCTTCACCCGGCACGAAACATACGCAAACTACGTTTTACTAAATCAACTCGATCAGAACATCGTCGTAAACCGCGCCACGTTTTACACGAAGCTATATGGTATATCGAATATGTAACAATATAGGATTAAAGGTACCGTTTGTGTGTAGTTCGTAGAATATTTACAAATGTACATCGGAGGCTTAAAGTTATGTTGCACAGCATTCAAAAACCTAGTAAAAAGCTTTGATTGTAGACTTTATTGCATCAGCACGAACGCACGTAACGTATATCGAAACGAACGATATCGTGATTTGTTCGTAACTCCGGGCCGTGCAAAAATTTGCATCTGGACTGGTTTAAATGTGTCACTATACACGCGCGCGAGCAGTTATCTAATATATTTATCAAAGAAACGTTAAGATAAAAATGATACATTAAGTAAAAAATTTGCACGGTCTTGTTAACATTTTGATTGCCATGTATGTAATTGGATATACAGTTATACTACAGTATATACAGTATATGGATCTGCAATTATGAAATTAAATCGTGATGGTGTGCCATTATATTGATGATTTTTTCAAATTGTTAAATATCGAAGAAGCTATAATCCTTTAAGTTAATATTTTGTTATTTTTAACTTCCATATAGTATATTATAGAAAATCTGAAAGAGATCAACTTATATATATATATCAATAAAAAATTTTTATTGAAAAATATGCATTTTGATTGTATATTTTATGGAACCAAAATTAGAAGCATTTAGTTATACTATTGATCGAATTCAAAATGACACACAGCACTAAATATGTTTATTTATATTAATATACGCGATGCAGGAAAGATATATTTATTATTCCTACGTGTATTATTTCTGCGTGTATCTTTAACGCACACAAGCCAAAATATCCATAAATATTTTGAGAAACATTAAATTTTAAGTCTTTTACCAATATACTTATTTTATAAATAAATTTGAGTGTAAAATAATAGTGCGAAAACAGATTACAAAAATTTGACAGTCAAAGTGTTAATAGTTTCCAAGAATAGAAGGGAATTTAGATAAAATCAAGCAATTAAATTTATTATTCTTTCCTAAAGAAGTAAAATTATCATATAAATCTTTTCTATTTCTATTTCGAACATGCAAATCTCTTAAGTCTTAACACATTTCAAGTTGTCAACTGGAGGGACAAAAATCGCTTATCATGCGAAAGATACCTAGGAATAAAATTATTGTTTTTAGCGCACATCTCGAGATTTTGACAGTGACAGCATCAATTTTTGGAATGGCTGCAATCAAAGGCTTATATCGACGTAGCGTAAAAAACATCGCATTATAAATTTTTTATCATGAAAGAAACATGTTTCGGAAGTAATGTAATCAAAAGTATGCTTGACATAAATGTCAGTATGCTTGTAAAATTTCTGACAAACAAAAGGAAATGGTAGCGCTTGATACTCATATCAATGGATATAATCACGTTCGATTGATTGATTTTATACCTGGCATCAGAGACACTACCGCGTACCTCTTGATGATCTAATCTTACATCTTCAATAATTTAATATTAATCCTTAATATACATGATTGGATCATTCATATTCAACGTTTTTTTTCTCTCAAAATACTAGGAACATGTGACTAAATAATGGTTTATATATTTCCTAAAAAAAAACTTTAGCATCTAAAGAACAAATTTTATGCGTTTCGTTTCTCCGTATTTTTCAACGAGAAAGTTTCAGGAATTCACGAAATCTTAAGACACGAAAGACCTATTATAATTTATAAAATATAATTTCTTTTTGCAGCTAAAAAATTTTTATATCTCTTATTTTTAATTAATTCTTGTTTATACTACAAAAATTTAACGATTAAAAAAATTAAAAATGAAAGAACTTGCATTGAATATTATAAATAATATTTAAAAAATGTAATAAATATAAAAATTTAAAAATATTCAAAATGTTTTCTCTAATTAATTTAACATTTTGTGTGTAATATCAATAATAAAATGCATTATTTAAAATGCAATAAACGTTTAATTTATATCCATTTATACATTAACAAAATATATTTATCATTTTCGAGTTATTCAATAACTAAATTTTTTGAACGGCATGACTCAGAACACATTCATCGTGTGTAATAAAGGTACCAAAAACTATTGTGTGTATTAAAAGTTAACAAATTGTAAAATTTTCTTCTATTAAATTATTTTCCCTTTCTGTCTCTTTCTCTCTGCAAGTTTGTAATTGTATATTTAACAGTCACTGCTCGCTTTATACGATTTGATATCTCTGACTGGATTCAGGAAAAATCGAAAAACAGAGATATATTTTATTAATAAAAACTTTCAACATAGTCTATCCCTTCTCTCCTCGACTTCAATGCAATGCTCAGAACATTCTTTCAACCATTACACAGAGAAAAGGTTTTCTTTAAATTAAACAAATTTATGCATTGGAATAATCCAACCAAATGGATATTTAATTTAAGAATGTTATGCATTAAAACTAAATTTTTTTTGATTGAACAAAATATGTTTCATTTAAAATTAAATTTTAATGAAAATAAATAGAATTTTCAAGTCCAAATCTTTTTCTCTGTATAAAAAAAAATTTTTACATCTTTCGAAATGTTCTTCATTGCACTCGTTACATTGAAAACTACATATTTCGAAATCAAAGCCATCTGTTCTAACAAAACGATTAACATCGTCTTGATTTTGGATTTTGTCAGTCTCACTTTGGTTGTTTCTTTTGAGATCAATTCAGGTTTAAATTTTTAAACAAAATTTGTTTCAGAATGTGAATCTAGAATTGACCAATACTCTCCTTTTGAGACAACAATCCGCTGTTCCATTACGAAAATTTTTACAAGGACAAAAATTCAACAGAACTCACACGACCGTTTTTAGAATACATATTACTTGCAGCGTCATGAAAAAAATTGCACAAGTAATCAAATGTTAATATTAAAAATTAATTGTCACAAAAATGGCATTATTTGTACATTCAGGACAAAATCAGTTTCGGAACTTTTTAGACAGACCGCGTTATAAATAAAATGCATAAATGTATAAATGATTAATTGTATTATATCTGCTATCTCAGACATGCGTTAATTACTTCATTCAAGTTTGAAACTGGAGAAAACTATCGTATTTTCGACATGAACATGATTTGAGATGCTCACGTTACGTCGATCAAATATTAGTTAAAATGTGAACTTTGCGATTGCGATGAAACTTTGTACGAATTAATTAAAGAGGACACACATCATACTCTGCATTTCTGCGCCATATTAAGACCTGATATACGGATATGTTTGTCTTTTCCTTTCAAATTAAACTGACGAGTTTAATTTCTGGCGTAATGAATACGGAGAAATATATTTATTCTAAATCTAAACAATTTCTATTTTACGTATAAATATATAAATGTCTTGAGGGATTGTATTGGTATTTTAACTTCTGTTGTTCTATGTAATAGATCTCCATAAACATTGAAGACACAAATAAATGTAAAATACTTACCGGAGTACCTTTTTTGCATTAAGATGCCATAACGTGTATTGTACTACATCTCTTAAAATTCAAATGTTGTTAAATATTGTTTAAGATTTAAGTATTGACATATCTATTAAACAAATCACGACAGTAATATTAAATGTCTTTGAAATATAAAACATTTATACATACTATTAGATATTAAAGGAGCAATGATAATAGTGTCTCATCATCATCAAGAAACGCGATAATGTCTCGAGCCATAATAGTAAAAAAACACTAAAAATGTATCCTTTTTTCAGCAAAACTACTAACAGAATAAATCTTTAAATCTTTAAATATTAAACGAAAAAATTAATTAAATACTTCGTAGGAATTTTCGTTCTCTTTCTTCTGAGCAATCCTGTTAGACAATGATCCGCGGTTGGTTTTGAATAGAAATAACATAGTTACAGCGATCGTTGATACGCATCGTCTCGCAGCTCGATGAAAAGGTTTTGAGGAATTCACACAGCCACATTATTTCAAGAAAAAGAAAAATACAGCGTAAAATTAGGTTGATTGATTCGCAAGCAGCAATTCGCGCTACGTACTCGTACTTGATATGTTTGAAAATTAGGTCACGGCGAATTTCACACTTGACCACGAAACAGAAGGCATGAAATATCGAAACTCAGAACAATGCTATATGTACGTACACAGCATTGCTCGGCATAACTTCCGTCTGAACAAAAATCTTGCGAACATAACACGAAACTCGATAACGAACTTCTTACCAAGTTTCCGCTTTTATTTAATATTTTTCTTTTATTAGATTTATATTTTGTTTATAACTTTTATTTTTTTAGTCCTTTGTAAGGTATATTAACCCGTATTCCACTATTGCGCTTTAAGAAAAATCGATACTCGATAGTTTGCATTTACATCACGAGTCCGAAAATCCTGGCGTTGCGCTTTTACGCTCGATCGAGCCGTGAAATCTAGAATTGTGTTCCCAATCTTCATATACCATCGTTATTGTTCAAGTCTACCTGATTATTCATACAATTCGTAACTGGTAACACTACTTGGTATTGGAATATTGCAACAAATCCTACATATTAAAGTTCGCCGAGGTGGTTGGAACAAATTCCGGAATTTCGCTGTTCGATCGAGTCTGTATGATGCTCGCAAGTCAAACCTGCGTGTGAGTACATCGCGACAAAATCGCGATCGTAAAATAATATATAGATATATATCAGGAGTTCTCAATCCATATATTTACGCTCCGTTTATTATTTATGCATTAGTTGCTTACTGTATAAATACTTTGCAGATGAGGTAACTCGACACAAAATCCTCTTTACTATTCAGAAGAGGAATATCCGTAATATAGGATGTTCGAAACGTGCAAATTTTATTACTTAATAAAATTAGAGAAATTCTGGGAAAATAAAATAAGTGAAATTAATAAATAAATTAAAATAAAAACAGATATATCGATAAAATATAACTTCATATAAAGCATGAATTTGACTGCCTTATCAATATAAACTCTGAATATGTCTTATAAAACATTCGCTTACGCGATTTGATTTTTAAGAAATTGATGCTGCCACAGTTTGATTGTGATTCAACTATTATATTATTCATTTAATTGTGTATTCATTTAATTGTGTTTCGTTAAAAAGACGTATGTTGAAAGTTAATAATCATTCCGTGACTTCAACAAAGTAAAAGTGTGTAGAACTGAATATAATAGATTATTATAATATCAATGTAAAATGATGGGAGCGCTAAATTGAGAAACCCTGAGAAACTCGTATATAAATATCGAGAGAGAGAGACTAAGCGTTTTCAAAGTTTTAAAGTTTTTAAAATATCAAAAAACTCTTTCTTGAAAGGCGATTTAAGAGCAAATTTATTTTTTTTTTTTCGAAAAACATATGTTTTCATGAAAATAAAAATTATGATCCTAAAAGCCCAATAAACCCTACATCTCTCTCTTAAATATTCCCACGTTCAGAAAAATATCTTATTCTCGATGCACAGGCTCTAAAAAAATGTTTTTCTAACTCAGAAATTATGATATTCTTCGACATTTGATAACATGTAAATGAGCATTCAAGTTAGTCCAAAGTACACTGTTTTCAAAAGTTAATCTTCCGTGTTGTCCTAAAGCTTCTGTCTCATACTTGATGTCACCCTGTATATCGTGAAAGGACGTAACTTTATTTATGTAACATATGTATAGTAAGTAATATATATACGATATATATATATTTTTTTCTCTCTCATTCTCTCTTTCTTTCACTCTCTTTCTCTCCCTTCCTCTCTTTCTTTTTTTACATGTACCGAAATATAAATACATACAATTACACTGCGAAACGCGAGTTGTATAGCGTGTTTCTACGTATCGTCATACAAATAGCGGTCTCGGCTGCTTTTGCTTTGAGCGAAAAAAAATATTGCTATAACTTATATCCTACGTTAATACTGTCACGGCGTACTTAATCATCCAGATGGAGACGTGTAATGTGTAATATATGCTCGCATAATAAATACACTTCTAACAACTTTAACCCTCCGCACTCTCTGTGCCTCTTCCTCTCGCGCGGATCTCATTATTATTTGCTTTCGCGAACTTAAATTACCTTCCAAGAATGTAATCACTCTTGTGAACGCGCGATTATTACATCTTGACATAGAGCCAGCCTGTCTTTGATGAGTCCTTTGGGCGCCGTAAACGTTTGCTGTATGTGATTTGTACAGATTATCTAAATTTCCTGCTAATTTGCGCGATACAGTGCGGTTGATCGACGCGGTGTATTTGCTTTCGCTTCGCAAAGCCTTACTTAGCAATTACTTGAGCTGCTCGTGCGAGAATTCAACTTTAACGTTCATGCACGTGTATTTCTAGCGCACGTGTGTGTCCTCCATACAGCGCGTCATGCCACGATAGTTCGATATCACAGTGCACGCATTTTCACGCACGTGAACGCGATGAATCATTGCTGCGATACAACGAATATAACAATTTTCGCTGTCTGATCGCGTGTCAATTTTATGTATACATGAAGAAATATCTTCTTCTTTTTACGTCACATGATTAACAGGTAATATCTTCAAATATATTGTACATTAAATCTGTCTTGTGAATGTCTCATAAATTTGAAAAAATATTATTAATATTTAAATATATATATTATACTACGTACAAGCAGAAAATTTCATTAAATAAAAATATCAATTTTTACTTCCATTTTTATTTTAATAACTTTTGTAATCTTCATAAATTATTTTTATGGAATGCATAAAAATCATGTATGATGTTTATTGGAAATAATGTTATTTGTCTCTTCATATCGCAAACCGTATTTTTTAAGAGTTTTAAAATGGAAAATATTTCGTGAGACTCGGCTTTCCTTATTCGCTTGGAAAATGATTGACACGCGACGGAACGCGAAAATCGATAGGCAAATGCAGCTGTTGAGATTTCAAATACAAGAACAACAGTACCTGTTGCAAGTTTGCCGAGTGCCTACAGTCTTGTTGTTACATCACAAATACGACAATTTACACCGAGTTACGTTTGCTGTCCCGTGTTTCTTCTTCAGCGGTAGAAGGTGGGTGAATTGCACGCTTATATACTGATCAGCTTGCGGAAGGCCTTACGGAATTCGGGGTTGAACACAGTGTATATTACAGGATTCACAAAGCTGTTCATGTAGCCCAACCAGGAAGTGATGATGAAGGCTGTAACACCAGGTTGACAAGCCTTCGTCAGCTTCGTGCAGATTGCATCCATGATGTTGCAAGTGAAGAATGGCACCCAGCATATTAGAAAGACACCTGTGACATTTATGACGTTGATCGAAATAATTATTTCAATAAGTGACGTATGATTTACTTTATAAAATACATCTCTTAACGTTCTTATAATTTCTGACTTATACAATTTTAATTATAACGATATACTATATACTGTCAAATGCTTACTGTTCTTTCTCTAATAATTATATCTTAAATACAAAATAATACAAAAATTTAATATAAATTCTATACCTAATGAAAACTCGATATATATAAATTATACTTTCATTGTTATCGCTCTATTAATTATTTTAAATTTTGTTGCGTATTTAAATATTTTAAACAAAAACATTTAAAAAAAAGAAATTATAAGAAAATCTTATTATATAGAAATTATCTTCATTTTAATAAAAATCGGAGAGTTTAATATACAATAAAGATTAATAATGCAATTTGACTTTATATTCCTATTCCTCCTTTTTATAATATATATTACAATATATATATATATATATATATATATATATATATATATAAAATAATTATAATGTTTATTGTCGGAAATTATGAAATGCGTTCTAAAACTATTATAATTTTCTACAAAGCAATATACCTTAAATATTTATACTTTAATATTTCCCTCAGTTTGCAAAATACGTTTTGTTAACAATTTTAACACATTAAGGACTTCAGAAACTTACAGCGTCTGTTATTAACTTATCCTTTGATGTTTTATGTATCAGAAATATTTCTTGTAAAGTACAAATTATAATCCACTTAATTCTCTTTCATTTAACCTCACTGTGGATTTTATTCGAAACAAGTTTTGACAAGTTATAGAATTTCTTAATAATAATATCGAGATTTTTGTACTTTTTCTTTGTAAAAATACCTACATTCTTCACGATATTTCTTAATATTGATTTCAATGTTTCAATATTTAAGTAGGTAAGTCTACATTTCGAATAGTAAAAATAGCAGTTTCGTATGGATATTTTATTGCCACTTATTTATTACTCGCGATAAATAGTTACAAAGATAAATCGCTTGATCCTATCGAATCATCATGTTGAACATGTAACTAATCTCCCAATCGTTCGATGTTTTTAAATCACTTGCCTATATCCGCCTAACCATGTTCAGACTTTCACATATATCCATTTATAGTACCGTCGTTCTTTCTGATTCTCGCTTCTAACTCGCAAGTCTGTGAGCTCATCAATAATAGATGTAAGACGGATCGAGCTGAGCTATTTATTAAAGCAGCGCCACGCGCGTAACTTACCTAACACGATCGCCAGAGTTTTCGTAGCCTTGCGCTCTTTCTTGGCTGAGCTTTTCTCCCTTTTCTTTTTACTAGCCTTGTTGGCCTTATATATTGTGAACCTCGACCCGGCTGATGCATTTTTCCGATCCTTCTTGCAGGAGGACGACAGTACGCTTGGCGTCCTCGCGAGCTGTAGCGGTAGGAGCGAGCCAGCGCTCTTCAGCCGCTTTAGCTCCTGCTTGTTCGCACCGCCGTTGTTACCGTTCCTCTTCGTCTGTGTCGAAGAGGACACGCTGGTCGGACCTCGTGTCGGCGGAGGCGACGATGAAGTCGATGAGGACGGCGGGCCCGAAGTAATCCGCGGATTCGGGCTTGGGCTTGAATTTGTCTCGAGTGGCTCGTGAATCATCGTGCTACTCGCTGCGACGTCATATCCACTGGAGTCCTGCCGCTGTACATGTGGTGTTCCAGTCAGCTGAGCCTGTGCCACCGCGCTAAAACGACAACTGTCATTCGAGTGTCAGACAATCCCGGTATTCATCTGCTTCGTAGAGTTTATAACCCGCATCACCAATTACAATTAAATCCGGAATTAGAAGTTCGAAATTTCGTGACAGAAACGTAAAAGTTACTGTATAATATAGAAATAAAGATATATAGAAATAAAGATAGCTTTCAGAAATTTTACATGATATCCTTGTATAAATTATTTCTTTTTCAATATTATCACGAAATTATATTTTTGCATTCAAAATTATTACGGACGATATCTTCAAAAATATCATATAATGCAATATTTTTTTGCTATCATCATTCGATGTTCGGATATAAAATTGAACTTTAAATGGTAGTTGTGATCTTTCTCATTCATAACTACGAGTTTTATTTTTTCTAGATATTAAATTTTATATTTGAATTTTTGCGTTCCTATACATTTCGAGATTTTGTCAGTCGATATTGTGACCTTGACCCGACCAAAAAATAATAATAAGAAATCTTTTTAGGAAAACATTATGAGAAATTGGGGAATTTATTTAACAGATCAATATGAGTTAAGAAACAGGGGCCCTATTCTTAAACAAATATCACATACAAAAATAGCAATTCCGTATACAATCGACCAATTACAATTAAGAAATTGTCATTTTCGTATGCGAAAATTATTCATATGTGCAAGAATAGAGCCCTAGTACTTCATGCAAATGGGTTTTACATCTTTCAAAGGCAAGACTACAGAAAAACCGTTCTAAATAAGTATACAACGAGATTTAATTTATTATATTATGTATATAAAAGAATAGCTTTAATCTCTTTTTACTGGATTTTAATATAAATCATCGTTTAATTAATATATTGAAATAATTGTGTAATCATTTTTATATGTATAATTTTAAAATAATAAACCACATACAACTTGCTTTCCACCACAAAGATGATATTATATTTCTTCTTTTTCTTTTTCATATAATTTTTTAAAAATGTAACTAAAAATATGGATGCGATTAAATTTAAGGATAATGATAAATTATACCTCATGCAAAAATAATTTCATAACAACTCAAAATCTCACGCGTCCTAAAATATGTGACAATATTATTGTAGCGCTGAAAATATATAATCCAATTAACCGTGAAATGCCCGCGAATTGATTGGCTCATTTTTAAAAGTAACGCGAGTGGCTACATGCAAATTGTTGTAGATGCCAATACAGAGGCCACTCCATCGCGATTAGCTCGCGAACTTCCGGATTATCATCAGAGCGACGAGTTTCCGTTAAACTAGTATTGTGCACAGATTTTGAATAGAGTTTTGGACACAGAGAGAGAGAGAGGGGGGGGAGGGGGGGAGGAAAAGAGAGAGAAGGAGAGAGAGCAGACTTTCGTATAACTCCGAGTGACATCCATTGCGATTGTGTAGAAAACGAAGAAAATAATTACAAGATCATCGGCTTTTCGCGATTCAACCTGCGCTCTCATTCATTCTCTTTCCTCCAATTCACGGATTTTTTTTGTTTCACCCTATAGTCCAACGCACAAGAACTTTTGAACGTTCAACTTATCAGTCCCAAATATCGACGTGACTTCCTGTCCGAGTTTTCCGATCGAGCGAAATTCCGACGTCGCTCTGAATTGTCTTTGCTTCTTTATCCATTCGAGACGAATTACCAAAAAGTGCTTTTAAAAAAGGAAAAAACTGATGTTCTTTCAAAGAACAAGAAAAAAAATGATCATCCAAGATGTTTAAGGAAACGTGTTTTTAATTTCTTTGTAAAAAATGCGAAATTGATTTTCTGAACACGACAGAAAAAAAATATAAACAATACATAAAAAACTATTTCGATGAAATATTTAAAATTTAGCTAAATAGGTACAGATCTGAAAATAATTTTCAATCACATTCAAAATAATTATGTAGGAACTCAAGTATAATGAGCAATGTTGCAAAAAGTTTTGATATTCTAGCAATTAGCTTGAGTGTCCTACATAATTATTTTAATACATTAACAAAATTATTTTTAGATTAACAACTCGAATTAAAACTAAATTTTTACTTAAGTAACCGTTCTTTCCGTTTTATATATATTATATAAAACTGAAAATAATTTTTATAACTTGATAAAATACTATTTTGCTACTACACATATTTTGCTACTACACGTATTTATTTCGCTACTACAGGTATATTATTACATTATACTTTGGACAAGCAGAAATAGTCTGAAACAATAATCACCTCTTGCTTGAAGGAAGTCTGCAATTATTCTCACGTTACATGTAATCTGAAGAGAACTCGAAGCAGAAGAGATATAAACCCGCAAAACTTTGCGATACGCGCGGCAAAAGTAATATCCTCTTAATTGAGAACTCCCAATTGGCCAATTAAACGGCAGATCAAAACTTTTGATTGACTCAAAGCTTTTCCGTGTCGCTTCGAAATCTTCAGAAAAAGTAGGAAAATAATTGTGTAATTCACTACGCGCGTCTTTTTATTTGTCCATTTTATTTATCGGATTGCTCTTTCTTTCGTGCAACTTGCTAAAATTCCTTTAAGTGAAGAAATTTCGCGAATCTCATTTGCTGTACGTTAAGTAGGAAATAATAGCATCCGAAAAGTTCGTGGAATTCATTTGATTGAGTTCATTTGATGGAATTCTGCTAAATATATATGTAGGTCAAGTTACACAAAGAAAATTTAATTTAGCATCAATAAGCTCTTTTAATCCTCTTTCAATTTCGCATTTCGTACTTTTCTCAAATTGTGAGTCGTAACCAAGAAGAACTAAACAGAAAGACAAGTTACTTCGTGTGATGATGATACGGAGAACCTCAGATCAGGTCATTTCAAACAGCGCATAATGAAAAGAACGCGAACATTTCTCTACTTCTCTTCTTTACAGGTGAATAGAATATCATATAATCATCTCATTTGCCTTTCAGATATCTAGGACTTTTTAACGTTCGTTTTATTTCTCGGAAATCAGCAAAAGCAGATAGAAAGAGAAGTTGTATCTTGGTTATTCAGTGCCTTTCGTTATTCAGGTCGTTTTAAAATTAATTTTGACATTCCCTCGATATACATAAAATAAATTTAATTTTATAATTTATTTAATGTATTAAAGATATTTATTATTTGAGTTAAAAGTATTTAGATAATATAAAAATGCTATTTCTCTTCATTCAATGCAATATCGTTTTTAATAATGTTGTAAATAAAAAAGTATAAAATTTTATATTATTTTAAAATAACTTGTACGAGAGTTAATGAATTAATGACTGAGTTATTGACTAAATTTACAATAATTGAGATGAATACTTAATATCGAGTGCAATTTATCGTAAATCAATCATATATTTTACGAAATGATGTTCTTTGATCACTCGATTTTATATCGAATTGTTATCGCAAAAGTGCACATTTTAAATTAAGCGATGTTAATGATTTGAAAGACGCGGTGTTAACTATTTCAGAGACAACGCAATTTTTGCATCAATGATCGCTATGACGAGTCGCGTCGCACAACGTCATGACAATGCGATTCGATATCGTTGAAAGAAAATTCCGACATCTTCCTTCCGATCGGGATGTGCGACGGAGGTGAGGAGGAACGAGTGATAAGAAGATATGATGAAATTCTTACGCTGCTTCTTCGACGACCGTGGCTAAAAAGAATTCCGTGCTCTTGTCATTGGAGATGACGACGACGGGATCGAGGGGCGTCTCATCCTCGTCCTCGTTGCTGCCGGAAGCGGTGTTCGTCGGTTCCTCGATCCCAGGTGCCACCAGGGCGGCCGCCCCCAGCGCCGTTTCCGCAAACCTTGCCACAGAATACCCACTACGTGATCTTAGTCAAAAGCCTCTAGAAAAGCCTCTACACCTATCATGCACTTCCTTGTTTATCCGGCATCCCCCAGCGTTAATCCAGCAAGTAGCGTATCTATCATGCACAAAGCGACGACACGCTTTTTGACAGCACCTGCAAGATCCTGAGTGACAGAGCGTCGCTGTTTTCTTTTTACAGCGAGAGTCTCAAACGAGTCTTTAATTTGTTACGAAACAGCGATCAAGTCGAAATATCGTTACAATTTTTCCTCTCTTGAGGAAATTTTGAATATAATAAATAATGTATTTAAATAAATACATATATATTTTTCTTTTATTCTTATAGTTAGTATTTAAAAGTTTATATAATAGAAACGTATTTAATCATATGAATATTTAAAATTTAAGAAAAAGGAAACTAAGTGGAAAAGAAGAATAGAAAGAGAAAGAGAGAGAGAGAGAGAGAGAGAGAGA
>Ga0157364_1004256_pt1 | contig 14241 bp, 8 predicted proteins | sample AttsexASBM2_FD_111476 | JGI IMG/M metagenome (GOLD analysis project Ga0157364, IMG submission 111476) | Fungus gardens microbial communities from leaf cutter ant in Ribeirão Preto, State of São Paulo, Brazil - Atta sexdens ASBM2 | ecosystem: Host-associated > Fungi > Mycelium > Unclassified ... | reverse complement strand
TATCAAGTAAAAAATTGTTTAATATGAGAATGCATAATGATAGAAGAATTACAGCCTCTATTTTCATAGTTATATTGATTTCAACTTCAATAACAAAAACCACTGTACAATAATAAATTCACCTTAGTGCACAATTTCATTTTCCATTGTGAGTAACGAAAGAAGTTAGTTACAGATATATATCTACATTTGCATGCATTCTGCAATATTTGATTTGCTAATTAATTTTGTAAACAAATATCTTATTTTTTAAACAAAATCAATTTTTTAAATTTGTTTTTGTGGCTACATTATTACTTTCGTTTTTCTCTGAACCATTAAGCAACAATGCGACATTTATAATTAATATTCTAATAAAGTTACGAAACATTCATTACTTATTAGAATATTAATTTTAGACTCAAAGTTACGAAACATTCATTACTTATTAGAATATTAATTTTGAGTCTAGAATTCAACTGAATATTTTGATAAATGTAATCATTAGTTAATTAAAATTTTAAATTGAAATATTAATTATTAACCAAGTTATTGCATGTATAAAACATAAACAGGGATTATAGTATTATCTTCCTCTTTATTAATAAACTTCTTCTAATTCATTCTTTTATGTTTTTTTTAATTAGACTCTTAATCAAAAAAATGAAAAGTTCTCTAAATCTTATGATGGTAAAGAATCATCAGGAATATTGGACTCATCAGGATTATTGACATTAATCAACAAAATACTGGTAAAAAGAAATTACACAAAGAAATTATATTTAGCATAAAATTTAAGATGAAAGCAATATTCAAATCTAAAAAAGGATAAAAAGCATGTTTTATTATAGTATAATGTTTTAATACTAAATGTTTTATTATATTATAAAATTAGCTCGCACGACATTGTATTCTGGATAAGCCATAATTTTTCTATGTAATAAAAGTTTGTCTACTTTCTTAAAAGTTTCATAATTAAAATTTTATTTCTTCAACATGAATATGTATTAGTATCGTAAAACTTTAACAATCATAATAATCATAATAATTATTTATGTTATTTTATAACAATCATAATAATTATTACAAAATTAATAATTTATTAAAATTAATTAATTTTGGATTAAAAGTTATAAAAATGAATAAATGAATAAAATTGTCCAATTTAATATCATGTTTATAATAGAATATATAATTATTGATAGAATTAAATGTTATAATTATTTATTGTTATTATTTCTCTTGATAGCAAAATGTTAGCAATTTGAGGCCAAATTGAGCAAACTCGATCAGATTTTGACTATAAAACTATAGCTGTGTCTGTATTTGGCTATGACTTTATCATATACAGAGTATTCGGAAAAGAGACGAACAATACTTGAAGGGAGATTCAAATTCCTAGATCCTTTGAGATAAAAATTCTAATATCAATGTTAAAATCTAAAGTTGGCGCGCTCAGGAGTGGCACAAAAAAGTACTAAACGTGAAAACTTATTATTTCTTTTGTTAATATTGATTTTAGGATTACATATGTGAATATAAGAGTTTATCTATTATTTTCACAAATGCATTGTACAATAACACTGCGACATTTTTCTTTTTATAATAATATAATATTTTTTACCTTTACACAATACGTAAGCTGTCAGATAATAGTTTTTTGCGTAATCTGCTATCAATTTTCACATTTTAATTAGCATAAATTAGTTATTTTTTATGTAGAATTATGTGCTATTGTGTTAATATTCAATTAAAAACGGTCCATTGTGATCCATTGCATCCTATCCATCTATTCGGATAAGTTATATCTAAAAATATCGAACCTTTTTATATGTGTAGGTATACCATCATGTTGAAAAATCGTATTCCTTTTAAGGTGTAACGGAATGTTCTCTAATAGAATCTTTAATAATTTATTTCGTAAATTTATTATTATAAGATTAATTAATTATTATAAGATTGGGCAAGTAATTACAAATGTTCAAAATTAATGATTTTATAATATTCATATAAGTTCCTAGTTTTATTATATCCGGATTATTTAAATAAAATGCGTAAAATATATTTGAATAAGTTTTAATTGAATATTAACAATAGCACATCATTTTACATATAAAGTTACTAATTTCTGCTAATTAAAATATGAAATTGATAGCAAATTGCTTAAAGAATTGTTATCTGATAAATTATTCTTGCGTTCTGCATATCATGTAAAGATAAAAAATATTATTATAAAAAGAAAAATGTTGTCGCACAATATATTATTGTATGTACAATGCGTTTATGGAAATAATAGATAAAATTTTATATTCACATACGTAATTCTAAAATCAATATTTTACAACAAAAGAAGTGATAAGTTTTCGCGTTTAGTACTTTATAAAGTTCCTATAAGAGAGTCGCATCTTGAGAGAATCTTGTCAAAATTTTCATTGGCTTGAAGTAAAATGGCGGAATCAATCGATGCTATTATACACCCCACTTTGAGTACCGTGAATGCGGTGATTTAGATTTTAGAAACTGTAAGAGTAGAATTTACATAAATTATATAATCTTGATAAGTAGAATTAATACTAAAATACAAAATATTGACAGAAGTAGATCTGATTTTCTATAGCTGAACTAATTTTACATTTTTGGAACTGAAATAGTGATGATACGAAACAGTAATAAAATAACACTTTCATTTAACAATACTTTTATTTTACGATAAAATGTCTTGCCAAACTGTTATAATTTTAAACGCCCTTTTTGATAATATAGTTTAATCTTAAATGTAATAAATCATTTCATGATTTTATATGAAATATTGTGTGATAATTTTTAAGTGTCTTACAGTGTCTTATATGATTGATGACAAGATTGAAATGTCACTTTCAGCGCTTTTCTATCACATAATATCTATATCATTTATATATTTTTAAGTCAAAACCTTTTTAATAATGTATAGGTTTACCTATTTATAATTTTGATACAACTAAAATAATTTCATTACTTCTGATTTAATTTCATCACTTCGCATTACAGCTTCCACCATGACTCTACGCTCTACATAGTAGAAAATCTAGAGTTCTTCTTTAATAGAGTCCTCCTTATTAGATATCATTTCAAATTGACGCGTCTCTTATAGGGATTCTAGTTTGCATTGTTCCACTCCTGAGCGCTCCAACTTTAGACAATATGATTCGTTAATTTTAAACGCTAATAATTCAAAAGTTATTAAGTCTCAACATTTTGATATTAAAATTTTCGTCTTAAAATAATGTCAAGAATCTCCCCTTAAGCGTTGTTCATCTCTTTGCCGGACACTCTGTATATGATAGCAATTTGCTGACAATAGCAGATAGTACAAACTTTTTTACAACTTGTTATCTTTCTGCAATCAAAAATTGGTAGCAGGCTTGGCTTAAAATCTGTCTCCGCAGGCTTTGCTATCAAGGTATGTATAAAGAATTTTTTCAATGTTGCAGAGTATGTTGGAAGAATGGATTCCTAATGCAATTTTATCTACATTACAAAAATCTCTGAGTCTAAATAATCCTATTGAGATAAAACCAAGATAAAATAAAAAAAGAGATAAAATGTGCACCATGTAAGTTATGAGTATGGTTTCAAAATGTTAAACATTGTAAAATTTTAAAAAATCGTTAATACTAATTTAACAATTCCTAGAATTTCTAAAGTATTTAAGTGACTAATTTTCTTTCAGAAAGAATAAGTTCTATTAACATCACAAAAGCACTATCTATAAAACATTTTAGATATGAAATTATGCACTAATTATGATCTTTATTAGTATTATGTAACACGAATGCTCTGTCTCTTTTTGAACACGTTAAATTTTTAAATCACTTATAAATATTGAATGTATTTTGCACTTGTAATAAATAGATATATTGAGCAATTACACTTTGAAATTATTTTATTTACTCCATAAATTGTTCCTAAATAATAGAAAATTGTTATAAAGCAAGTAATAAGAAGTAATAAGAAAAGATACTACATATGTGCACTCCTACATTCTTGTCCACAAGGAATATTCCATAATTCCACAACTTATTGATAAGTATTCTACGTTAACAAGAAACAAGAGACATTGAACATGTCTTGACGTATTGTTTACGATACTTTCACATTCTGCAAAAGCCGGAGACCGAAAGTCAGCAAGGTTGACAAGTTTTGAGATACAAGCAGCGCACGTCAGTTGTATTTGATATGTGCAAGAAGTAAGTTTCGTAAGGACATCGCCGATCAGCGAAATTGTGGATTAAAATCTACTAGTAACCTTATTTCATTGCATCCGTTTTTCGACGAGCAAGATTTATTACGAGTGGGCGGTCACTTGCAGCGTGGCCTTTCGGAAGGAAACAATCGATCCTTTTACCAGCAGGAGTACGATTCATAAAATTATTATTCGAAAGAAAGCATCATCGTCTATTACATACAAATCAATCACTATTGTTGTCCTCAATTAAGAAGAAGTACTGGCCCCTGAAGAATCGAGATATAAACACGAAGAGTTTGTCACAAATGTATTTGCTTGAGCCAGGAATAATCCACTGTTTCAATTAATGGGGTCTCTATCCCAAGAGTCATAGTTTTTGCAGTGACCGAAGTCGATTTTGCGGGTCCTATTACCACACTTATCAGCAAGGGCAGAAGTCGCAAAAGAACTAAATTCGTATTCTTTGTTTGTTTTGCCACGAAGGCCATTCATTTGGAAGGTATCAGTGAGCTTTCTGCAGCAGCCTTTTTAGCAATGCTTCGACGTTTAAGTTGAAAAGGACATCCGCACACAATGTAGCGACAATGCTATCAATTTTGTTGGTGCCAATTGAGAACTGAAAAAATGTACTAATTTGCCCAAACTCAAGTTGAAGGACGCATCGGAACTACAGAGAAAGGAATGGAAGTTTATATCATACCATTCACCGCGTGTGGAAAGATTGTGGGAGGCTGGTGTAAGATCATGCAAGTACCATTTGAAATGAGTAATGGGTAACGCAGTAATGGGCACTTTACATTTGAGGAATTAGCAATGGCTCTTGCACAAATCGAGATTTGCCTTAATGCGAGGCCTCTGTTACTTTTATCTGAAGATAAAATACGATAAAAACGTGTCTCTTAGATTTTCGTGTTTAACAATATATTTCATAGAGAATCAAATCGGTTCCGAATAGTGAAACTTCCTTTGTTAGAAATCGTAGTTTATCTTTCATGTTTTATTATTAGTTAACGACAATCAATAAGATGTAAAGCACTGTTGCTAATAAATAGAAAACAATATTTTGAAATAAATGTATTTGAACACAAAAAAATGAACCGAACTAATTTGTACTCCCAATATATGTTAAATAAAATATTGGTAAAGAAATTGGTGATAGAAAAATATCATTTTAAACGTAAGAACAATGTAATATTTTCGAAAATTAAAATAGTAATCCATATATTTATACAATATTAATCCTGCATTTTGTGATTATGCGCGCGCGCGCGCATGTCTACTTATATGTGTATATGAACGCTCATGTACACAAAAAATAAAACATTGTTAATATCGTATACTGTATCTCTCACTTATTATATCATCTTACATAAACTTAATGCACACGTATATAATTGTTTTAGAACGCACATACAGAGTATTTATTTTGAAATTAATTTCTTAATTCATAAATAAAAACATGACATAGAAATTAGAGATGTGATATCAAATAAAAATGTCGTTAATAAATAAACTTTATCAATTTAAAAATTTATTATTAATTTATATTTGTTCTCAATGAATGTGCATTCGAATATGTCGAATTCGACTATTCGTTATTTAATGTATTCGAAATATATTTATTAATGATATTGAATATATTCATCAGCAATATCGAATGTATTTGGTAAGGAATATGAAATATATTCAATATTGGCATCTCTAATAGAAATAAATCTCAAACTTCTTTTTTTATTTAAAAAAGTAAAACGTTTTTTTTATTCTTTGTTATTATCGTTGTTATTGATATTGTTATTATTATTATGGTTAAGGTTATTGTAATTGTTGTTTGTAGTGTTACACTTTTTTGCATTTTCACGAATTAGTCGCAGATTTACTGTCCAAACCAAATTTCAAGAAGTTCTTCAAATTCAACTTCCTAATTGTTGGACAAGTTTTTTTTATAGAAACTGAAATATAATAACAAAATTTAAAAATAATAAATGATATGATTGAAATACGGATTAAATAAATAAATTAATAATATTAACTTATTTTTCACGCAAGCAATAATTTTTAAATCTTTTAGTTTAAAATTTTGTTTAGTTCCGGAACATTTAGAAGCAAGAGTATTTGTAAATAATTTCTGTAACGTTTTTTTTAATGCATCTTTTGCTGAAGTATCACCAATCATAACCAACATATTGATCTACAACAATAAACATAATAAGCTATGTATACAGGATGTCCCTATAAGTGGCTATTCTTTATCAGGCTTTATTGCCTCCGTTACTAAAGGGATACAGAAGCTATTAAATTACTAAGGATAGATGGCAACCATGTTGCACATCGATCATCAATGCGAAAATCGGAAGTTGATCATATTAAGAAGATCAAAATTGGAAAGTAATCGTCCGCAAAACTAAAATAAATTATATAATTTATAAAATAATTTTGTTGCATCGTTGTACTCGTTTGAATGGACGGTACAACTTTTATCGAAATATTTACTTTATTCAAAAATTATGTACATCTCTCCAACATAAATAATTTTTCTCAGTGATTATTGTGCTTACAATAAAAATAAATTTAATTCGAGCATGTAATTTGACATATTTATTAATCTTTGTTTCTTTGCGGGATAAAAATGAGGCCATTTGTGTAAGTATATGCATCTTTAATGTTAAATTGTATAAAACTGTAGAAAAAACAATAACCCCTCTCCCAAAATCCCTCTCAATAATCTTGATGTTGACGATTTAGTTAATAATTTAACTGAGCATGAGAAGTCACTATACTGTCAATGTCAGCTGTTAAAATATAAGATACATATATAACTATTTTTTAAATAAATTTATGAGAGTTATATGACTGTACGCAGATTATTTTTCGAATTTGCAACACAATCACACTAAAATTTAATAACTTCCAAATTTTGATATTGCAGTACTTTAAAAACCTATAAAAAATTTATTGTGAAAAATATTGCCTCAAAGATTCAAACCTGAATCGTCTGTATTGTGGATTTTCCATTCGATCATAGAGATTTAGTAATATTATATATATATATATATATATATATATATATATATATATATATATATACATATATATACATATAGATCTCGCAATTATTGAAAAAGTGCTCTTGTGTAGAATAAGTATTTTTTATTATGTGAAATTTTATTGTGTAAAAATTTTTAAAATGTTTATTATAATGTTTGATTTGTATAAAATTTTTCAAATTTAAAAAAAAATTTTATTCGATCATAAATTTTAAAAAAGTTTGTACATAATAAAATTTCACCTAATAAAAAATACGATATCTCTTTGCGAAAAATTATTGTACAATACAAATTTTTTTTAAAAAGCATTTTAAAGCTTAAGAAACTCACTTTAAGATATTTTCTTATTAAACTCTCTTTGCTGACATTTTATTGAATTGCGCTTAAAAGTAAGACAAAAATATTGCAAAAATATCATTTTTCAATTTTATGTATTATAATTTAAGAACAAAATATCGTAGGTAAAAGATTTAAATACAGATTTAAAGCCCCTCTTTATACTTTAAAATGAATACTTTAAAAGAGATCGAAAGATCTCTTTAAGATTTCTTTTTTTCGAGATATTTAACTTTTCGTAAAGTGCGAAAAAATGATAAGTGTCTAATATTTTTATGCAAGGTTGTATATATATATATATATATATATATATATATATATATATACAGAATATCCCATTTTAAATAATGCATTAAGATATCTCGAAAATTATGGTAGATACGGAAAAATGTTTCAAATAAAAATATGTATAATTCGGAGGAGGACATAAGAAGGAACCATTGATTTGATTTTGGATGGCCAAAATGATATGTATGCATGTACATATATTGTATGTGTATAATTCACATTGATTTAAAGCATTAAAGATCTAGCTTCGACTGATATAGGTTTTTTTAATTTCTAGTTTGTTTTAATAAATAAGTATTTATTTTTTAAAATGCTTATACTTTTGAGTGCGATTCAAGATTATCTTAACATCAATCAGAGTCAAAGTTTCTGGAGCGGGTTCTTACAAAGTATTATATAGGCGTCCAGATTATCGAGTCGCGAGCAGAACTCGCCTAAAGTCGACTTTATATATATATGGGCATTATTATTCTTTTGCAGAGTTTTAGATTTTAGAATTTTTTAAATTAAAAGATAAAAACAGTACATATTAATGTGATTGTGCTTCTTCGAATACTAATATAACTTCAAAATTGTTGAATATCTTCAATAACATTCACTGGTAATTTTGAGAACATATCAATACGATGAATATTTCTATTGTCATTATTAGCATTTCCCAAAAGTTCTAAATGATTGTCTAACCATTTACACAAACGTTTTATTTCAATAACATATCATAATATGAAATCAAATTCACCATTAGTATCTGTAATAAAATATTTGAATCATTATTTATATATATATTTATCATTCAAAGAATTTTTAAAAAGTACAGTATAATTATTAATAATTATAATGTTATATTCTTATTCTGCATTAATGTGACATAATATTCTTTTTGCCAAAAATTATATGTATATTAAGTCAGAAGAAAAATTCTGTGTTATTTCGTTAGGTCAAAATTATGTACAGAATATATTCGTTGTGAAATTTTCAACTATCTGTAGTAAAAGCTTAAAATTTTTCCTAAAAGTTTGATTTTAAAAAATGTTTCTACGACTTTTTATTATCAAGTTACATACGGATTAAATAAGAAAGAATTCTGATTTTTCATAACTCCGTTAAAAATCATAGTACCGTAATTAATGAAATAATAGATTCTTTAGAAAGCTGAAACTTTATTCTATCAAATGGTATTATGATAATTTTTAAAAAATGTAAAATATATATTTTATAAATATAAATATAAATTATAAATTTATAAATATAAATTTGAGTTAAAAATGTGATATTACTATTCTTATAATCATTGCGCAATAGTTAAAAGAAAAGTAATGTCATATTTTTAGCTCAAATTTATATATATTCTATTTTTTTTGGCAATTATATCACTCGATAGAACATTTGAGCTTCAAGAATCTGTTTTTTTTTTAAAGTACAATGATTTTTAATGATTTTTAATGGATTTTTATTAGCAATCAAAGTCAGAATATTCCTTTTTATTTAATCCGTAAATAACTCAGGAACAAAAAATCGTGGGAACATTTCTTAAACACGATTTTATAGGGAAAGTTTCAAGCTTTCACAATAGAAAATTTGCTCAATTTTTTTTGGGCACGCTACAAATCTACAAAGTGCAAAGAAAATTTTTCATTCTTTTTATCTCGTAGTTTTCTATATGTAAAAATTACAAAACTCACATAAATTTAAAAACTATAGTAATCATTCGAAAATAGAGATTTCAAGTTTTAAAACCCATTTTTTAATTTTAATTTTCATCATTTTTAATGAAAAATATTGTACACAATTTTGAACTAAAAAAATAACAAACTTTTTCTCCAACTCAATACACATATATTATAATCTTGTTCATTCATATAAAAAATTAATTTTATAATTTACATCTATAATATTTATCTCTAGCCATAAAATCATTGCGTTAAATAAAATCAAGTGTAAAACTTACTGTGGTTACTTATAGACATAGTATCATCTTCTGCATCTTGTATAATAATAGGCATATTATCAATAGATATGTTATTAAGGAAATCATGTATGTCATTTTGATCGACATTAATATCTAAATTGTCCTTTTTTTCTGAAAATTAATATTATTTTTATTGAGTTTTATCATTTTTTTTAAATTAAAAATTGTCAAAAGACTTGATATTTTAGAATACTTCATATTTTGTGCGTGTAAAGTCTTATCTATATCGGAAATAGAGTTATTATCGCTGATTTCTTGAGTATGCTTGAATCATTACAGATATCTGTAATGTAATATAAATATAATTATAAAATCTAAATATTCTAGAAGATAGAAATAAATCGATCTAAAAGGTTTTATCATTATTTTCTATAGTATGAATTATTTGTTTTCTTCGAAATCCACCTAAATCTATTTCTGAATCTGTATTGTTTTTTCTTTCCATCATGCTCTTCTCTTTCTTTAAAGCACATTCGTATGAATCTAATAAATAATTTTTAAAATAATTACATTTATAAAACTTATATTTCCTAATTATGTTATACTGTATGTATATATTTAATTATATATAATATACAGATTAATATATATATATATATATATATATATATATAAAGATTACTCTTATTATTTTTAAATATCGCAAAATATTTTTATTATTATTTATTCATATATTCTGTGTTTATTAGAATAATTACATAGGGTGTCCCGTGAGACTTTTGCGCTTTTTTGAGCAGACTAACCTGAGTCGAAAAGTCCTCTACCATTTTACAATTTTCATAATGGTTAATGAGATATTAATTACTAAAGAATTTTTGATCAGCTTTTTAGTATTGTATTTTCTTATTAGGGCAACTGTTTTATCTTTATGAGAAAATATAGTATTAAAAAATTCTGATGAAATTCTCAGAACTTTATAAGAAGAAAATAAGCAATTTTTGCCTTTTTTGCTGTTTTTCTATAAAGTTGACAGTATTTGAGTAAAAAATTATTAAAGACCAATATTTAGTTTAATTTTTGTATTATAAATGAATATATTAGATATTGTTGCAGGCAATGTTTTTTGAAATTGTTGAATTTATAACTTTTTCTTTAATTGTAATTATATGTGTTATTTTAAAAGACAAAACAGTTTATATAAATACTTTATAATGTTAACAAACGTAGCTTGTTATGCAATACTGAAATTACTACAAATTTATCATTAAATAGTAGCATTACACATTTTGATTTAATATCTTCATAATCAAAAGTTGAAGTATTTGACATATATTTTCATGTATAAATAATTATAAATATCAATTTATAATCAACAATTTTGATTGATAAACTAAATGAAGGCTTACGAACAAAGTCAGACAAATTTTGAAAAGTTCTTCCAACTATTTGTATATTATCATTTTCAGTTTTATAAATTACAAAATACTTGAAATTAACATATAACTAGAATTTTTAAAAAATATGTATAATTATTTCTTTGACATAAAGATATTATCTGATTGTTAAAAGTAAATTTTTTGAGATATATATAATTTTTTCTTTCATTACATATTAAATGTTTATCATCATCTTCAAGCAATGACAACTTTTTTTTATTAAAGTTTAAATTTCTTTCTTCAGTAATTCTATTATATATTTATTGTAAAGGATATTATGAATTTTTTAGATTTCTTTTAATTTTACTCATATAATTTTCGAATTTAAAAGCACTGAAATTATCCAGTTTTCCAAACAATAATACGTCATTACAAAGATATAAAAAGTTATGCACATTATATGTAATATATTCTTTACATATAACTTCTTATACTTAACAATAAAATACTCAATTAAACGTTTTGCATACATATTAAAACTGATGCATTTTGAACACAAAATTCTTACAGTAATATGTAAACATAAAAAATGTTTATACTGCTCTTTAGATAACTTTCCTTTTTAGTACAATGGGACCTGTATATAATAAAAACTGTCTAAATTCTGTTGCTTTCCAATTGTCTATATTTTCTATACATCTTGATAAATGACAAAAATCTTGAGAAATATATTTTTAAAAATTTCTTAGAGTTTTCGATATTTTTTTTATATTATTATCACGTAATTTAATAGAATTCCTTCCCTTTTTTCCAATCCAAAACATTAAAAGTATCCTCATTATACCAAGAATACTAAATGTATATAGTCAAGTGGCACATTACTAACTAACCTAATATCAATCTTTTCTAAAGAAGTAATATCTTTATGATGTTCTTTTTGTAATTGTAATGTAAAGCTTTCATTAGTTCTCAATTAAATTTTGAAAATGTCATTTTATCTCTTAAATATTTATCTTTTTGCAAATTACATCCTTATTACATCCAAAATATCCTGTATAAGATTTTATTGAAAGAAGAACAAAGGAAGAACTGTAGCGGATGCATCACAAATAATTTTCTTTTAATTCTTAATCTTCTTTTAATTCTAATTTTATTAATTTACCATTTACAATAATATCATTCTTTTTTAATAATAAATATTCTTCAACAAAAACATTCAAAAAATTTGTTACTGATTCTGGCTTTTTTGTTCATGATAAATGCCTATAATAAAAGGTTCTAAAACTTCTATTAAGTCGATTGATATTAAAATAGGCCAAAATTGACTATTTGATGACACAACGGCAATCCATCAATATTAATCATTAATGAAAGAACATTTAAATTTTGTGATCATGTACTCTGATTACATTACATATAATATACTTTTTTCGATATCAAAATGCATGTATTCACCAAGTGGTATATTAGTATACCACTTTAGTATTAGTATAGTATATTAGTATATTAAATATTAATATTATTACATATTACATATTAATATTATTATTATTTTCAATTGTTTTATGAGAAATACTATGAATTCTACTATTAACATATTACGTCCTCTAGTCTTACAATAATATTCATTAAATATGATTCTACACAAATGTCTTTTTGTAATCTTTGATTAAATCCTTCCGTTTTCTTTCAAGTATCTATTATCAAAAAAATAGACATAAACGAATATTACAAGATAGAAATATATTGAGTTAGCAAGGAAGTAATTAGGTTTTTTTAGATTAAAGTATATACAATATCTTCGTCAAGAATGAATGAAATTTAAAAAAAAGATTTTAAAGCTTGAAATCTCTACTTTTAAAAGCTTACTATAATTATATATTTTTTAAGTTTATATGAGTTTGGTAATTTTTACGTACTAAAAACTACGAGCTGAAAAAGACGGAAAATTTTCTTCTCACTTTGTGGGTTTGTAATGTGCTCAAAACAAATTCGAGAAAATTTTCGATTTTACCTATCGTGAAAGCTTGATACTTTCCCTACAAAATAGGTTTTTTTAAATATTCCTACGATTTTTGGTTTACTGAGTTATCGCGGATTAAATAAAAGTCATTTTGACTTTAATTGCTCATAAATGTTAAAAATTGTATCGCAATTTAAAAAAGAGATTCTTAAGGTTGAAACTTTACTCTATCAAGATATATTTATATGGTTGGTAAGAAAGTAATTGCAGTTTTTACTGATAGATGCTTTTTAAAAAAACGCAATTATTTTCTTGCCAACCCAATAAAATATAAAATGTACATTAAAAATAAAAAATTTGTTCCTCGTGATAGATTATCATGACAGAAATCTTAAAATTTAGAATATGTGATTAAAATACTTTCTATTCCTAGGAAAAATATGTACATAAAGTCATATGTATGATCATAAATGAAATTCATGTATATGATCATACATGGATTCATATATGATCATATATGATTATATGTGATCATGTATAGTCATGATATGATATCAATACAGCATTAAAGATATACTTCATATTCAGTGAAATGATCAGTCTTATTGCTTTTTTCCTTTAGAGCTTCGAATGGCGATATGTATACGTCCATCAATACGTCCACGTTAAAATTCGTGTTTCGACGGAAATTCCAGGGAAAGACTAAAGACAGCAAAAACTATGTATAATCAACGATTATATTATAGGCGTCTCGGAATAATCGGAAAGAAATCGCCTGAGATCTTCTCACCGCGTTGCTCCATCGACATTTTCTTCGCACAAAAATGTCTTCCTTTCTTCACGACCATCGACGTTGGTCCGATTCTCCAAACTTCTTCCATCGATTTCGATGATACGCTACCATGCATGCCAATCTTATAGCGTTTTTCACAGGCAGAGCAGCTATGTAATAATTTTAGAATGTATCAATTGAAATATACACATTTGAAATCAATATGAAACAATCTGAATGTTGCATATATATTTCATGTTTAATGAGTAGGGTCAGAATTATAATAGAAACTCTTTAATTAGAATTAGGAGCTCTTAAATCAATGCTTGTTCAATTTTTGAGCTCCATC
>Ga0157364_1004255_pt1 | contig 14242 bp, 12 predicted proteins | sample AttsexASBM2_FD_111476 | JGI IMG/M metagenome (GOLD analysis project Ga0157364, IMG submission 111476) | Fungus gardens microbial communities from leaf cutter ant in Ribeirão Preto, State of São Paulo, Brazil - Atta sexdens ASBM2 | ecosystem: Host-associated > Fungi > Mycelium > Unclassified ... | reverse complement strand
TTATAGTTTCTGTCAACTACAGGTAAAAAAGTAACAGTATGTTAAGTAAAACCAAATTGCATCACAGTCCTGCATAAAAAAATGCATATTTTTATGAACTGACTCGTTTCTTTTACCTTATTTATCCGTCATGAGAGGTTTTTTTTATCAAATTCGCGACAGAATTCTCATTGGTTACGCGTAAAACCTCCGTTAATGGCTTAACCCTCAGTGCCTTGTTACTAAAAAATCATTGAAGGATCTAAAAGTCACTTTAAGCTGGTTGGCTATAACCAGAGGTTACGGCTTGTCCGTGGGACGTCTTCACGGACAGGAAAACCATTTTTACGTTTAGATATCGGAGCAGGAAATTATGAGCCAGGTTCAATCCAAAAAAATCACCTATCAGGCTGGGACTATCGAAGCGGAAGGTGTACTGGTGTTTGACGCCAGCCGCAAACAGGCCGCTCCGGGGTTAGTGATGGCACCTAATTGGATGGGCGTCACGGATGCGTCTGTTGCACTGGCTGAAAAAGCGGCTGAACAGGGATATGTGGTACTGATTGTAGATTTGTACGGTAAAGGTGTTCGTCCAACCAATGCCGATGAAGCGGGTGCGGTGATGATGACCGTAAAAAACAAGCCGGAAGAAGTTGAGCGTATGGCTAAAGCTATCAGTGCGCTGAAAGCACAAACTGATGCGCCGGTTGATGCCAGCAAAATCGCCGCTTACGGTTTCTGTTTTGGCGGCCATAACGCCTTAGAACTGGCCCGCAGCGGTGAAGATCTAAAAGCGGCCATCTCCTTCCACGGCGGACTTGATACCAGTGGTGCCTATGATGCAAAAAATATCAAAGGTTCAGTATTAGTCCTAGACGGTGCCAGTGATCCACTGGTTCCCCGCGATCAGCTACCGGCATTTGCCGAAGAAATGTTGTCAGCAGAGGTTGACTGGAAACTGCACAGCTATAAAGGTGCAGTCCACTCCTTTACCGATGTAAATGCCAACATTGCTGGGACTGCAGAATACAATGCCGATGTCAGCGATCGTGCGTTTAAAGCGATGTTTGCGTTGTTAGCAGAAGTGTTCTAAGTCTAGCCAACACGTTTGTTGACGCCCCGCCCGGTTGAGCCGTGCGGGGCGTTTTGCGTTTTATGGCCGATCATCGCAGTTGATAGTCGTTAAAAATCAGTGGGCTATCGCTTCCGTCTATGATTTCTGTCTGGCCGGGAGAGGTCAGCATTGCATCCCCTTTGTGCACCCACAGCTCACGGGTATGGTTAGGTTTACCGGGCTCGCTGATCAGCACCCGTCCTTCGGTGAAAAAGACTCGGACTCCGGGGCCTTTCTGCTGATAGGCAGTGGTACTTTCCCCCGGATTAAGGGTCACTTTCCAACCTTTTACCGTCGGTGTATCCAGTATTTCATTGAAGACCGGTAAATCCGGGCGGACTGGATCGCCAAAATTCAGCGGTCCGTGCTGGCGTATCTCAAACGCGACCTGCTGATTGACACTGTTGCCAGTGTTGGTCACTTTATCAATTTCTGATTTCCCCTGATGTGCGCCGAACTTTACATTGCCACTTTTCATTTCGGAATGAACCGCAGGCTTATCCAGATAGGCGATGGTCACCGGACTGCCATCAATATGGGTATTTACATAATCCAGATGCTGTTCATGATAGAGGGTGGTTGCCCCGGGCGGGATCATCACCCGCATTACGGTTACATACTGATTTTCAAGGATCACATGGTGCATCGGTTCCAGACGTGTCGGCACCACCTGGTCCGCGGCCTGACTGATGCTGGGCACTAACAGGCTGGCAAGCGTCAGGCTCAGGGCTCGTGACTTCATCTTTTTTATCATACTCACTCGCTCCTTCGGAATAATTAACGTTCAACCATGGTGACCCAGTTCGCACCGGCCCCTGAGGGGTAACGGGATAGCAACGATAACTCACCGTTCTGCTGATTGATGCGGTACAGTGAGAACTGATCTGACTGTAACCCGGTCTCAATCAGATACTGACCACTGTTATCAATAGCGAAGCCCCGCGGCAGTTTCTCGGTGGCATAACTTTTAATCAGCGTCAGACTGCCATCCTGTGGAGAAACACGGAAAGCGGTGAGGTGACTACTGGTTCGCTCGGTGGAATAAAGAAACTTGCCATTGGGAGTGATATGAATATCGGCCTGCCAGATACGAGGTTTCGCTGATGCGGGCAGATCGAAATCTCCGGTCAGCGGGCGTGCCTCACCTTTTTGCATTCCGGCCGCAATATCCGGTGCTAGGGAGGGAGTGACGGCTCCCGGTGTGACGGTACCGTCAGCATTGATTTTCAGTTGTTGGATGTTACCGGCCATTTCAGTCAGCAGATAGATATAGCGTTCACCGTTAGCGCTTTTGTGGGGCGCGAACACAAAATGGCGCGGACCGATACCGGCTTCTTGCTGAATATTCACCGCTGGCGGGGTATTCGAGGTGACCTTGCCGCTATTCGGATCAAAGCGGAACTGTAATAACTGATCGGCCCCCAGCAGGGAGACATACAGGTAATGGTTGGTCGGGTCAGTCTGAATACAGTGTGCACGCTTACCGGTATGGACAATTTGTACCGGTGGTGTTTCAACCTCGCCTTTGGCGTTGATCCGGTTAATGGTGAACAGGTCACCGCCGTAGGACGCCGCTAACAGATAATGGCCGGTTTTATCTACGGACAGATAAGCCATACTCTCCTGCAGTGGCGCGTCACCGGCGGCGGTGAGTTTCCCGTCATCACCGATATGCCAACTCATTACGCGATATGGCTGACTACGGATCGCCGCATACAGGATCTTTTTATCCGGTGACACCACAGATGCCATCACTTTTTTTGCGGCTGGATAGGTCGCTATCGGTGTCATTTTTCCCACAGATTTATCCAACGTCCAGGCAGAGACGGTGCCGCTTTCCGCATTGGAGATATACACATAACTGTCTGCGGCGTGGGCAACGTTACCTGCTGAACCGGCAATCATGCCCAGTAGTGTCAGAGAAAGTGCTAATTTTTTCATTTGTCAGAGACCTTGTGACCGTTAAGAAGAACACCGGTAGTGACGATAATGCTGTATCACACGGACAAATATGGTCTCCCCGAGCCCTTAGGGTTACTCTCTGGGCGAGGGGAAAGAATGTTATCCGTGTGAGCGTTGTGCACCGACTATCGGGCCGCTTTTGGTGTTCTGTGACCCATCAAGCGTAATGGGTTCAACCTTGCCCATAATGAACATAAAGGTGAGTGCCCCAAACAGACAGATGCACCCAGCGACCACTAGCGGTACCACAAATGATCCATGACTGATACTCAGCATAACGCCGGTAAAAGAGGCTGTAACGATACCGGCCAAGTTGCCAGCAAAGTTCTGAATACCGCCAAGAGTCGCCACATAGCCAGAGGCTGGGGCCACGTCAGCAGGCAGCGTCCAGATATTGGCCGCGGTAAAGGCCAGTCCAGCATAGGTTAGAGAGAACAGGGTCAGGATCACGGTAATATTGGAGGTGAAGGCGGCAAAGGCAATCACAGAGGAGAGCAGCATACCGGCAATCAGACAGGTTTTGCGTGCAGCAGTCAGGCTGAACCCTTTATTGTATAACCAGTCGGAGGTAATGCCGCCGAGTAAGCTGCCGGGAATACCCATCAATGCTGGAATCGCCCCCAGTGTCCCCAGTTCTTTCAGTGAGAATCCTTGAGAAAGTGTCAGATAGGTCGGGAACCAGGTCACAAAGAAATAGGTGGCAAAGTTCATACAGAAAAAACCAATCATCATTCCCCAGACAGTGCGGTGACGGAATAGGATACGGAACTGGATTTTTTCGTTGTGAGCGGAAACCACCATTTTACGGTCTTCGAGCAAATTCTGGCGCTGTTGTTCATCCAGGCCGGCTTTATGTTCTGGTTCACGGTAAAACACCAGCCACACCACTACCCACACCAGTCCCAACGCGCCAGTCACCACAAAGGAGGTTTCCCAGCCCCAAGTACTGATAAGCCAAGCAACCAGTGGCAGTGCCAATGCGCTACCTGCGCGCGGACCAGCATCAAAGATACCACTGGCGGTGGCGCGTTCTTTTTTGGCAAACCAAGAAGCCACCACCTTGGCGCAACCGGGGTTACCGCCGGATTCTCCCACCCCCAGCAACAACCGTGAAATAAACAGTGAGGTAAATCCACGGCCGAATGCGGTGAACACCGTAAACAACGACCACCAGCCAACCGCGACTGCGAGGCCAATACGGGTACCTAATTTATCGATAATGCGTCCCGCGGGGATCTGCATCAGAGCATAGGTCCAGAAGAAGGCGCCCAGAATTAACCCCATAGCGGTATCATCCAAACCGAGGTCTTCTTTGATATGTGGGGCAGCAATAGCCAGATTAATTCTGTCTATGTAGTTGATTGCGATAGCAAAAAAACAGAAAAGTATCATCAGCCAGCGTATTTTCGGGTACTTGCGCATGAGATTTTCCTTTAGAATTATCCCCCGTCACAGTCTCTCGGCCGGCGGGAGGTATTATGTACTGGAGATCCACCGTTATAACGAACATTTTTGATTAACAATGTTAGACTTTAAGTAACCTTGAGTTATTAAATAGTCCGCATTGTTAACTATTTGTAAAAGTAAGCGATTACAGATTGCAGTCAAGGCAAAAGTAAGCGCTTTCAGAGGCGGGTCCAATTTCTGTTCTCATTTTGTGGAGAACATCACTTTTAAGAGGAAAAGCCATGGCAGGGAGGATCACGACGGCGCGGGTATCGCTGGAAGATGTTGCACGGCTCGCAGGTGTCTCAACGGCGACGGTTTCACGGGTGCTCAACGGCAGCGCAGCGGTTCGGGAGTCGCGCCGTGAAGCGGTGGAAAAAGCCTGCCATGAACTGGGGTATGTGATTAACCGCGCAGCCAGAACCTTGGCATCACGTAAAAGTATGACCATCGGTGCAGTGGTACCGACCTTGGCCATTGAAACCTTTTCCCGCTCCATAGACGCCTTTCAGACTGTGATCCACCAACAAGGTTATACCCTGTTGTTGGCGAACTCTGGCTTTGATATGGATGTTGAGTTCAAAGAGGTCAACAAGCTGCTGGAGTACGGTATTGATGCTCTGCTGCTGGTGGGGCATACTCATCATCCGCAATTGCGTGAGCGCATTGAACAGCAGGGCATCCCTTGTATACAGGCATTCTCCACTCATCCGCAATCGCCTGGAATTGGTTATGACAGTGCCCAAGCCTCAGCGCAGTTACTGGACCACCTATTATCCCTCGGGCATCAAAAATTTGCCGTGATTTCCGGTCATCCGCCCTCCAATGACCGACTGTCTGAGCGGCTGGAAGGGATACGTCGGGGATTGCAGGCCGCAGGGCTGACCTTGTCTCCAGAGAACTGTATCGATAATGCCTTTACCATTAATGAGGCTAGGCAGGCGATGTTCCGTTTGTTGGACGGACCACAGCCCCCGACGGCAGTGATGTGTGGCAATGATTTGCTCGCATTTGGTGCCCTGCGGGCAGCCAGGGAACGCTATCTGCGGATCCCTAATGATATCTCAGTGACCGGTTTTAACGATTATGAGTATGCGGAGCACCTCGAATATCCGCTGACCACGGTACGGGTTGACCTAGCGGAAATAGGGCGCTTATGCGCGGATTATTTGCTATCGGCTCTAGCAGGCGTTCCGGCAGAGGGGCCACGACAGATCGCCACCCGCCTTATTATCCGCAGCAGTACTGGCTCGGCCCCGCAACCTTGAAGAGCCGAGCCGTAGGGGCAAACTGTCCCGCGGTTAAAGATCTTGCTCAAACCAAGGCCCGCGCCGCAGATAACCTTTATCCAGATCCTGCGGTCGAGTCACTCCGGTCAGAGCCATATCGCGGTCGATTTCATCCCGTAATATCCCCATTGCATGCTGCACACACTCACTGCCACCGATCACCGTGGCATACAGGAAAGGGCGGCCGAGAAACACAAAGTCTGCCCCTAATGCCATGGCTTTTAAAATATCGGTCCCGCGACGGATACCGCTATCAATGATTACTTTCATATCACCTTTGGCGGCAGCAATTTCCGGTAAGGTGTGTAACGGCGGGACGGTATAATCCAGCTGGCGGCCACCGTGGTTGGAAAGGATCACTGCATCGGCGCCCAAGTCACGGGCGATGAACGCATCCGCAGGTGTCATCAGCCCTTTAATCACCAGATTACCCTTCCAACGGCGCCGGATGGCCTCGACATGCCGCCAGTTCAGTTTGTCCCGAGCCTGTGTATTACGCACTTTGGACGACATCATCGGCGGCCCGCGTTCTGCATCGGTGTTTTCAAAATGCGGTGCTCCATGACGCAAATAGGTTTGTGCCACTGTACCCAGTAGCCAACGTGGGCTGGTGATACTCTGCCACATGACTTTCGGCGTTACTTTAATCGGCATACTGAAACCACTGCGGGTATTGTGCTCACGGTTACCTAACATCGGGGTATCACCTGTTACCACCAGAGTGCGGTATCCCGCCTGTTGGGCACGATCCACCAGTCGGTCAATACGTGGCTGGTCTCCAGCGAGATACGCTTGGAACCAGGCATCAGGGTTTTCAGCGATCACATCCTCCAGTCGTATCAATGAGGAGGCACTGAGGATCATCGGGACATTCATCGCTCGCGCTGCCTGCGCAAGACGGATGTCTGCTCGATAAGAAACAAACGAGGCACCACCTAGAGGAGCGATGCCGAACGGATGGCTCCACTGTTTACCCAGTAAAGTGATCTGTTGATCGCGACCAGACACATCGCGGAACATCCGTGGCAGAAAGGCATATTGTTGATAAGCCTCATAGTTGGCGGCAATACCACGACCGGTCTCAACCCCTCCGGCAACATATTGATAGATCATTTGTGGCAACCGCTTTCTCGCATGGCGTTCGAAATCCTCCAGCGCCAACAAATCACGAAAGGCCCGTGGTGTGTGACGGGCTGGCTGCGGCTGGCTAGCGGGTGTCACTGTCGATGTTTCCCGTGGATCGGGGGTCAGAGAGATTGTCATAAGCCATTATCCTTACTTCACCACCAGACGGCGGCTCAGAAATGTAAGCGATTACAAGTCAACCCAAATAATCTCTTATCTTTGCCTCTTAATTAACATCCTGTTAATAATTTTTTGTGACAAATCTCACTATAATAACTATTTTGTAAGCTATTACATTACGTCTTTACAGTAAGCTATCCGGCAGGGTCTAAGACCTGACTCCTATTTTTCATCTACCCGGAGGCATTTTTATGTCGCAAAGGATCGTACTTCTCCATGCCACACCGGTAGCGATGGCTCCGGTTCACCAGGCTTTTAAAGAACTTTGGCCAGAGGCGGAGCTGGTCAATCTACTTGATGATGGTCTTACTATCGATCGCGCTAAAGATACTGAACTGACGGCATCACTATGTGAACGTTTTGTTAATTTTGGTCGGTATGCTTACCACAGTGGTGCAGACGCTATCCTCGCCACCTGTTCAGCCTTTGGTCCCGCCATTGAACAGATGGCAGAAACGTTACCGGTCCCTGTTCTGAAACCGAATGAAGCGATGTTTTCAGAAGCTCTACGGCTTGGAAAGCGCATCGGCATGCTGGCGACCTTTGCCCCGTCAGTGGTCACCATGGAGGCTGAATTCGCTGAATTTGCCCAGCAGCAGCAGAGTGAAGCAACATTAAAAACCTTGGTTGTAGAGGGAGCGATTGAGCAGTTACGTCAGGGGAATGCACAGCAGCATAACCGTTTGGTCGCAGAGCGGGCGCCGGAGCTGGAAGACTGTGATGTGATTATGTTGGCTCATTTCTCGACGTCCGGTGCCTTGCAAGCAGTCAGTGAAACCGTCCGGAATCGGGTCCTAACGGCCCCCCATTCGGCAGTAACAGCCCTGAAGCAGCGGATGACTTAAGGTCGGCTTGCCGTGGTGTTTACCTATTCGGACAGGAGCCCGACCCCATGAATACTCTGCTGCCTTATCTGTTATTGCTGTTAATCGGTGTCCTGGGAATGGTCGGTCATAACATGGCTGTGGTGTATGCGGTGGCCGTATTACTGATTGTGAAGATCACACCACTGGCCAAGCTGTTTCCGGTCATCGAAAGTCAGGGGGTCAATCTTGGCATCATCATCTTAACCATTGGGGTGATTGCTCCGCTGGCCAGTGGTGAAATGTCGGCACGCACCCTATTCAGAACCTTGGCGGACTGGAAATCGATCTCCGCCATCGTAGTGGGAATATTCGTTTCTTGGCTCGGCGGGCGCGGTGTCTCTTTCCTCTCTGCGCAGCCGGGCATTGTGACCGGATTACTGGTCGGCACCATTATTGGGGTAGCCTTTTTCAAAGGAGTCCCCGTCGGCCCCCTGATTGCCGCGGGGCTAGTATCGCTAATGTTTTTTAAATAATAACCGTCACCTGTTGAGTGACAGCAGGCCCGTAGGGCTTTCCTTTCCGTAACCGACAGCCGGTTTCTGTGTCGCAGTGCGGGTGTACTGTTTGAACTTATGTCATAAGCAGGAGTGAAAAGTGAGACGATCGAGTCTGGCTTTAATTATCGGTCTGTCACTGCTGTCGGGAAAAGCTGCGCAGGCTGCAGATACCCCGTCGGGTGCCTCGATAATTGAGCAAGGAAAATACCTGTCGGTTGCGGCCGACTGCGGAGCCTGTCATAACTCTCCGGGGGGATCCGGGGCGCCCATGGCCGGGGGATACGCCATTTCTTCACCGATGGGTAATATTATTGCCAGTAACATTACCCCGTCGAAAACCTATGGTATCGGTAACTATAGTGAGGCGCAGTTTGCCCGGGCGGTGCGCGAAGGCGTGAACGCTCAGGGCCAGCACCTCTATCCGGCGATGCCCTATACCTCGTACAGCAAAATCACGGACAGTGATATCCATGCGCTCTATGAGTATTTCATGCATGATGTCAAACCTGTCGATAAAGCGCCTCCGGCGACCCGTTTACCTTTCCCGTTCTCACTACGCAGTACCATGGCGGTATGGAACCTACTGTTCGCCGATAATCAGCGCTTTACCCCAGACAGCCAGCAGTCTGCACAGCTCAATCGTGGCAATTACTTGGTCAGTGCCCTGGAGCACTGTGATACCTGCCATACCCCCCGTAATTTTCTGATGGGGCAGAACAACAGTGCGGCGCTGTCTGGTGGGCAAGTCGGCAGTTGGTATGCGCCAAACATTACCTCAGATAAGACAGCGGGTATTGGCAGCTGGAGCGATGAACAGTTGTATCGCTACCTGAAAACCGGTCATGTCAACGGTAAAGCTCAAGCCGCAGGACCGATGGCGGAAGCCATAGAACATAGCCTGCAATATCTAAGCGATGACGACTTACATGCCATTGTTGCCTGGTTACGTCAGGTACCCCCTTCTTCAGCCGGTGAGACTCAATCACGGTTTGATCAGGGCAAACCTTCAGATAATGAAGAGGCCTTACGTTCTGTTGCACACCCAGATGCTGGCTGGCAGATCTACAGCAGCAGTTGTGCCAACTGCCATCAGGCCAACGGTGAGGGCAGTCAGTACTACCCTTCACTGTTCCATAACAGCGCCACCGGGGCTGCGACGCCAGATAATCTGATCTCTGCCATTTTATTCGGTGTTCATCGCCATACTGATGGTCAGTATATCGCCATGCCGGCCTTTGGCCCAGCAGGCAGTTTCTCTGAGCGTCTCAACGATCAGCAGGTGGCTGATGTCGCCAACTATGTATTGAAAAACTATGGTAATGCCTCGCTGACGGTGACCGCCGATCAGGTCAAAACGGTCCGTCAAGGGGGGCCGAAACCTGCCATTGCCCGACTGGCAAATCCAGCAGTCATGGCGGTGATTGGAGTGGTGGTACTGCTGATCATTATTTTGATCGTGAATGTGCTGCGTAAAAGGAGAACCCATGTCCGTAAATAATCAGCCTCCCTTAGGGATTTCTCGCCGCCGATTACTGCAGGGGGTCGGCATACTTTCGCTGGCTGGGTTATGCAGTTCGCTGTTTCCGGCTTACCGTGCCGCTGCTGCCAGTCTGCGTGACAGTGGTTTTATTCCACTGTCACAATTCCTCGTGAATCGGCCGGTGAACCCAATATTGGCACAGCGTTACTTTGATGCCCTGCATCGTCATGATGAAACGTTTGACCAGAAACTGGCTCTGTTGCAGCAGGATATTCAGCCGGGAAAATATCAGAATATCGATGATTTCCTGCAAAAGCATCCGGACGGATCCGACCTTCGGCAGGCTGCCTCACAGGTGATTTCGGCTTGGTATCGCGGTGTCGTCGGGGAGGGTAACAAACTGGAACTTATCGCTTACGCAGAAGCGATGATGTACCTGCCCACGCGGGGCATTCTTATTGTTCCAACCTATGGCAGTGGCCCGCTTTCTTGGGCGGCTGTGGATAATAAACCCGCACATCAGGGGCCGGCAGTATGAGTCAGACTACTACAGATGCAGATGTCATTATTATCGGATCCGGGGTGATGGGAGGGTTGTTGGCCACCCGTCTACGTAAAGCTGGAAAATCCGTGATCATTGTTGAAGCCGGGCCAAGGGTCACCCGCCAGGAAATTGTCGAACGTTTCCGTAACTCACCGTTTAAAATGTCCCTGACCAATATGAAATTGCAGGGCGTGGGCTCACCGTTCCCGGATCTGCCGTATGTACCCTCCACCTATGGTGATTATCTGCAACAGGTTGGACCGATAAAATACCCGACCAAGTACCTCAGAGTCGTGGGGGGGACTACCTGGCATTTCGGTTCGGCGCTTTGGCGGATGATCCCGAACGACTTTAAATTACAGAGCCTTTATGGCCAGGGTCGTGACTGGCCTATCGGTTATGACGATTTAGAGTCGTGGTATTGCGAGGCCGAATATGAACTCGGGGTATCAGGGGTTGATGGTCAGGATGAGAGCGGACACGGTGGCAAAGCCTGGCCGCCACGTTCCCGACCTTTCCCGATGCCGGGCCTGCCGACCAGCTATCTGTTTGACCGCCTCAGTGAGTTATTAGGCAAAGGTGGCTACCATCCAGTGCTGGAACCCAATGGTCGTGCGACCCGTCCGTGGGGCAATCGCCCCGTTTGTGCAGGAAACAACAACTGTAACCCCGTTTGTCCAATCGGTGCCAAGTACGATGGGACTCGGCATATTGATGAAGCAGAACGCCTTGGGGCGAAGCTGCTGGATAACTCAGTGGTGTATAAAATTGAGGCCGATGATAGCGGTAAAATCACCCGTATCTGGTATAAAAAGCCAGACCGCTCCGAGCATTCACTGACGGCGAACGTATTTATTGTGGCTGCTTACGGTATTGAATCACCGAAATTGCTGCTGATGTCGACCTCAGAGAAATACCCTAACGGTATTGCTAACTCCTCGGATCAAGTTGGCCGCAACCTCATGGGCCATACCGGCATCAGCATGAATTTTATGATGGACGAGGATGTCTGGCCGGGACAAGGACCCACCGAGTTGCTGGTGTATTTGAATAATCGTGATGGCGAATTTAGGAAGCGTTTTCCTAGCTATAAAATCAAGGTGCGCAATACGGTCCCAACCGCCGATTATGCTGCGGCTCTGATTAACAAAGGGGTACTCGGCTCTGAACTGGATGCAGAACTCCGCAGACAGTCTGCCCGCTCACTGAACTTCGCTATCGATTTTGAAACCGTGCCGTTACCTGAAAACCGTATAGTGCCGAGTAAAACTAAAACAGATGCGATAGGGATCCCGCTGCCGGAGCTTTCCTATAGCGTCACGGATTACTGGCAGGCAGGAAAAGAAGAAGGGCTTAAAGACTTTGCTAACTTCGCAAAACTGCTCGGTGGACAGGTGCTGAAAATCGATACCAGTTATCAGGACCGACAGCATATTATGGGGACCACTATCATGGGGGATGACCCTAACAACTCGGTGGTAGATGCGGACTGCAAGACGCACGATCATCTGAACCTGTATATTGCCGGGACCAGTGTCATGCCGTCGACATCCTGTATGAATCCGACCCTCACTGGTGCGGCATTAACCCTAAGGTTGGCGGACCATCTGATTAAAAACAATCTGGTATAAGTCATAGAGAGCGGGCCTTCTGGCCCGTCCTCTGATCACACGGATAACGGCATCAGCTGATTCAGCGCGGCATACTGCAGCAACATAATGGTTTTAGCATCTTGGATCTCACCGCGCTGCATTGCCTGAAAAGCCTGCCCAAAGGGGATTTCCAGCACTTCCAAGTCTTCCCCTTCCTCTTCCAGCCCACCACCGGAAGACTGCTTATCCTCATCCTGATATTCTGCGACAAAAAGATGTAATTTCTCGGTGACACAGCCTGGGCTCATCCAAGCTTCAAACACTTTTTTGACATGGCTGATGCGATAACCGGTTTCTTCTTCGGCCTCTTTACATACCCGGCGGGCCGGATCTTCCCCGTCCAGTAAACCGGCGGCGACCTCAGTTAGTACGCCGTCACCGCTGTTGATGAAGACGGGTAGACGGAACTGGCGAGTAAGGATAATGGTCTGTTTCTGACGATTATACAGCAGTACTGCCGCACCATCGCCGTGATCATAGGCTTCTCGGCTCAGACGCTGCCAGGTACCATCATGGCGTTGAAAATCGAAGGTATATTTTTTTAGCAAATACCAGTCATCAGACAGTATTTCGGCACTGACGATACGGACTCTGTCATTCAGGGATGTCACCGCAGATCCTCCTTAGCCAATGGGATAAGAAGATATCCTCTCACAGTCTTCAGTGAGAGGATATTACCGGATGTGCGGGAAGATGTCCGTAAAGGCAGATTGCCGTTCCGGCGCTGGATCAGAAGATGATATTGGCGCTCAGTCCGCCGATAAAGGCATTCTTCACCTGGCTGACAGCCCCCGGGGCAGTAACATATTGTAGATCAGGACGTACCTGCAACCATGGTGCGACCTGCACATTATAGTAGAGCTCATAGTTGACTTCAGTACCGCTCTGTACCGGCAAATAGGTCGGGCTGTTGTACCGGCTGACTCCGTTCTCCAGATTCTGTTGCTGTAACCAGCGCGTATAGCTGCTGTTTACATGGATACGTGCGACACCCAGACCGACTTCGTCCTGTGGGCGGGCATCAAATGGCCCCTTCCAGGTCAGTGCCAGTGACTGATAGTTATCGGTTTTCGAGGTTTTATGATCGTTCATGACTGCCTGAGCCGTCAGGGTCAGGCCGCGATCAGCGCTACCATGCCAGGTGGTCAGTTGCTGCTGGGCGACCAGATACCCGCCGTAAGCATGAGATGCTTGCTCAAAACGCTGATGACGCCAAGAGCCGTACACATTATCGTTTGCTGACGAATAGTAGTAACCAATGCGGTAATTCCCCGGTAACTGATCCGCGCCAAGAGTTGGTGTCCAGACCAGTTCTACCGGAATCAGATTGCCGGTGGTCGGGCTGAATTCAAAACGGAAACCGTCACCACGTTCGGCATTGTACGGATTCTGATTGTAGAACCCGGCTTGCAGATACACATCGGGCGCCAGGCTCAGCTTCACGCGCCCGCCCCATTGTGAGACCGGCCAGTTAAACCAGTGATCACCGCGCCAGTTACCAGCCTGACCGCTGCCCAATGCCAGGTTCTGGAATTGGCTGTTGCTGGAATCGAAGTCTTCACCGACCGTCATACGCCCGGCTTTGATATCGAGGCGGTGATCGAACCAGCCCTTACGTAACCAGAATTGTGTCAGACGCCATGTTTGTCCACGTCCCCAGACTTCTTGTGGAGAGGAGAGCATACCGCTGCGTGGATCGGCGACCTGATCAGCAATATTTTGACCATCACGGTTAGTGATGGTCATTCGGAACTCTGTATCCTGCCAGTTAAGCAGCTTTTCGAGGTTCATATCGACCCCGAATAACCACTGATCACTGTATCGTGCTGTGGTTGATGAACGGTAACCACCCGCCAAGTTTGCGGCGCTTTCCATGGTATATCCCAGCTGGAAATCGATCCCTTTTTCACTCAGTTGTGAACGGGTGCTGCCCCAGTCACCGGTCATCCATGGAGACTGGCTGCTGAAGGCTTCGGCCGAGTGGCCTGCAATAGGATAAGCAGATGCAGCCAGTAAGGTAAGGCTTAACATCAGGGAGTGACGCGATTGCGCGCGTATGGCGTGTGTTTTTTTCATCAGTCTTATTCTTATCAAGCGGTCGATATCCT
>Ga0157364_1004254_pt1 | contig 14243 bp, 7 predicted proteins | sample AttsexASBM2_FD_111476 | JGI IMG/M metagenome (GOLD analysis project Ga0157364, IMG submission 111476) | Fungus gardens microbial communities from leaf cutter ant in Ribeirão Preto, State of São Paulo, Brazil - Atta sexdens ASBM2 | ecosystem: Host-associated > Fungi > Mycelium > Unclassified ... | reverse complement strand
TATATATATATTGCCTTTTTTCTTGCACTCTTGCATTCTTTGATCAATCTGAAATTTGGCGAATTTCTGAATCCGTCGACAAATACGATGTATTATCCTTTTAAAAGATGTAAATTTTCCTATTCTATATTTGAACTTTATCATTATTACATCATATACAATCAGCACTTTTAGTTGCTGCATGATATGCATTTTTCAAATATTTTGTGGTGAAAGAAGCGTGTAATTAATTATTCGAGCTATGTGGGATTTGCTCGATTTTTCTTTTCAATTTCTGAATTGATAATTAACTTTCAGATTTAATTTCAATTAGAACAAGACTCACTTTACGTAGTTTAAATAATCAGCTCCTTAATTACATTCTTGCAGTTTCACATTTAGAAATCTCTCTTTTTCTCTTTCTTTCTCCTTTTCTCTGTTAATCAATTATTTATCTTTTTTTAATGGAATCTTCAATATTTAAAATATTTTTTTATATTTTTAATATTGCAAGCAAAAAGAATACGATGACGAAATTACACAGACAATATTCTTTTGTGTGTCTAATAGATTTTTATTCGAATAGAATTCTTTTTTTACCTACTATTGTACAATAATTTCAATAAATTTAATTTTCAATTGTTATGAAAGTACATCCAAGTTTTAAAGTGTTTAGTTTAAAGTACAGAATGCGAATGAGAATACAAATGAGAATCTAGAATTGTTTTCAGTTAATCATTATTATACAATAATTTCGATAAGTTTAACTACAGCTATGAAAATTACACCTAAGTTCTAAAACATTCTATTTGATTTACAAAATGTAAGTGAACCGCCTTACAACGATTGATAGAAAAAGTTCATAGTTTCTTTACCTATACAATTAGAACCTTATAGTATCATACAAGATTGTACAACCGTCTAAAATTTTCGCTTCGGGTTTAAATAACCCCCGTTGCGTAGAGTTAATAATGATGGTATCTTCAACAATAGTGTATCTGTTAAGATAGTTTGCAACCTCATATTGCTGGTAATTAACATCGATGTTGTTATCGTTCGCAAGACTCGCTTGAATGGATACTACTACTAGATATATGTACGATACAATTAGCCATGATCATGTACGAGGGTATATTCATGCATTTGCAAACTAGCATTTTTATTCAGAAATATTATACCACCGACCGATATATTCGACCAGTGGAATCGATTATATATGTACGAAGTTTTATACTTCATGCGCATTTTGTGAAGCCACGGAATTGCATAAAGTCTAATATAATATAAGATAGCTGTTTGTAGCGATATAAAGCACGAAATTGGCTACTTGCTATATGATATTGATTATATGTCATGTACTGTGTTATGTGCCTGTGTAGTAAACACCATGTTTATATTAATATCGAAATTGCCTGTAACTCTTGCATCCTCTGTGACTACTATATTATGTTACGCTTGCGTTTATCAGTGACATGGTTGATTACATAGTTCGTCATAACTATTAATAAAAAATTCAGTTGAGAGAAATTGCATCAAATTAATTATATTCCTGTCGAGTAAAAGTCTCGTTACTTTTCTATTTTGCAAAAATCAGTATGTAGATCTAAATAAAGCGTTATAATTAACTTTTTTAGAAACTGTTAGGAGCGACAAAAAATTTCTTACGATTGATTTAAAAGTTGAAAATAAAACTTTCGGAAGGAAATTAAAATACAAATTTCCCCGAGTTAAAATTAGTTATAAAAAAATTTAGTATTTTTATATTTAGAAAGATTGAATAGCGGCGTTGAATTAATAAATAAATAATATTGTTGAATTCACGATGTCTAATTGTACTCAATTTGAATTATTTTTAATTATTTCTATAAGTTATTACTGTTCCTATTCGATATGTCGTTAATTTAATTAAAACAATGAAGTACAATTTAATTGAAGAATGTGTATTAATTTTGACTCAAAGTTAATTTATTATTTATTAAGCGCATACATTAATATGAACGTTGTTTACTTTGAAATCACAGGAATGAATTGATTTACATAATACAGAAGCAAGTTAAAAATAATGAAATGCTATTTAAACTGAAGTTTGAGTTACCAGTATTGTTCCTTTGATATCTAACAATGAATAATATGAAATTATCTCGTAAATTCCAATTTTTATTACACTTAATTTCTAGATAATTAATATTTTTACATATAGAATAAAAAGTAGAATGAATTTGTATTTAAAAGAACATACTGTTTTATGTAAATAAAAATCAATAGAGGCTCTTATAAGCTAAATAATTCGAGAAAGGATTTTGCTATTTCTAATAATTTTTAGATTGCAACGCTTTAAGCTGACTGTTTGTATTATATTTTAATATTTAACAAATTATTTTTTGAAAATTTTCTCTTCTAAAGTAGCGTTTCCTGTGACACATTATATTAATTCAAATTAACACTAAATTAATACCAATGTTTCTCATCATATTCATTTGTTAATGGCTGTTAGGACAATTAATTCAATACAATGTGTTTAATAGCTATTTCGCGGGTTCTGCATATTCGCTCGAATATTGAAAATGCGTATATGTATAACAGAACGTCAGGGGAAATACGTTACGTATTATATGCAACACAAGTTCTGTGCAAACAGACGGGCGTGTGCATGTATTCACATATTACGTTAGCTGCATAGTTACGAGCATGTGTAAATAATGCAGGAATGACTGGTCTTTTATGATTGGTTCATTTCATTGCATAAAGAATTTGTTATTATATATATTCGCAAATAAATCTAAGACTGCATTAAACGACTTCGACATCTTGATAATTTTATGTTATATTTTTACTTTCTTAATGCAATTTAAGTTTTTTGTTTGGTCTAAGTTTTTTAGGTTTTTAAAAAATTCAGCATTTTTTTTTAGTACATCTTTATATTAATAGTTTTTTTGATTCAAATGTTAGCTCAAAATCTTTATTTCACGAAAATTCAAATTTGAGCAAAAAAAGAGTGAAATTTGAGAATGAAATTTCGCTTGTATCTACTGTACAAAAAATGACGTAGATTTAGGACAAAGGATTCAACAAGATAACTTTTTTGTTTGAAATCTGGGTCATTTTTGGTGATATTTCACTTTCAAATTTCACTCTTATTTTTATTCAAATTTCAATTTTAAAACAGATACTTTTTTTTAATTTGACTAAAACAGACATTATAATTCTACTCACACAGAATTTGCTGCAAAATCTCTGCAATATTGCTGCAACTTTTGTGCAACTTTGTGCAACTTTGTGCAGGAATAGCAGCATGCTGTATATATACATAAGTAAAAGAACTGCGGAATGCTTTTGTCTTAAAGTTCAAATTGGAACTTCTCGTGCGTGGAGAAAAACATGGGACAGAAACACGGGGCAGACGTTCGCCTCCAGAATGCGACACGAAATGTCGAATATGCCGCGTGCACGTGCTTGAGAACCGCTGTCCTGTAAACCTAGTCCGCAATGGGCGGATCGATGTGATACGAAACCGAAACCGTTGCGGTCTATAGGGACGGAGGTGAGGACCGGGTGGCTTTCATTTGTTAAAAGGCCGCCGAAACGCCATTGTGCCATCTCTCGAGAATAAAGCCGAGGAAAATGATACGCGTCGGTTTGCCGTTTGGCTGTTTGATTTACCGGTAACGGGACGACGCCTCTACGTACATTCGAATGGTAACGCCGATGTTGCGCTCGTCCGTCGAAGTGCCCGTCGAATCGATTTATTATTTAACGATCCCGAACGCATATAGGTTACGCTTATTCGCACGTGCGTATATACATATGTACATTTCTGAAAGCGGGCGTGTAAAAAAGGGATCTGAATAATCGTTTGTCATCAATTATTGACGGAGCGCTTGTTTATCATATCCACTCCATCCGCAATCTCGTTAATTCATCATCAATTTCATCGACACCGTAGATACCACCCGGCTGTATACTTTTCACAAAGAGATGATTTATCGCCATTTAACCGCAATTACACGATATGCTGAGGTACCATCGTCAGCGAGAGGATGAGACTATCGATTACTCAATTATCTGAAAACAACCTCGACGAATAGAACGACCGTAACATGGAAAATAACGAGAGGGAGGAAGAGGTTTATTGCGCGAATGTATGCAAGAAGATCGCGAGAATGTGAGGAAGCGTACTATACGAAACTTGGTCGAAGGTCAATGGCGGGGAGAGCTTTTTCGATGCTTTTACTGCTTTTCCCGCTTTTTAGCATTCCGACTTGTTTTTCCCACAAACTTGGAACTCACTCACTTCTCTCCATCCCCCACGTTCATTCGGCACGCGGCAGCCGCGAGTATGCCTTTATCGAGTACGGCGGCGACGGCGTCCCACCTATCTTACGAGAGAAACGGTGATAAGGTTACGCTAAGAAATTGCTTCCCGCAGGCGGATGAGAGAGAACTTTCCCCGACGAGAGCCTCTCTCTCGGCTCTCCGCATCCTCCTCCTCCTTCTTCTTATCCTCCCTTCCGTCTACCAAATCCCTAAACTCGCTCTCGCCTCGTACCAGCTACTTCGCGATTTCTTCTTGTTGCTTTCCAAACGTGCCTCTTTCCATCCGCGCTCGATCCCGTTCGGTTTTACTACGCGAGATGTCGATCAGCGCGAGGAGAAGAGTCGAGAATTTACGCGAAGTCGATGCCGGAAGGAGTTTTACGCAATCGTTACTTTGTCACGGGAGAAATAACGACTTGCATGATACGCAGCCTTTCAGTATCGAATAGGGGATTTTGGTGTCACTATTTATCTCGCATTTTCAGATTTTATCAAACTTCCCTGGATTTTATCGGAGAAAGCTGTAGTAGAAACTTTGAAAACTAAAACGCTCGTCTTGCTGTTAAGTATGACTGGAAATTCTTTTTTATTGGAAAATTTTCTGTTGACGTTCTAATGAACAGTTGTTTATCTTAATGATTAAGGAGATGGTATCAAAGGATTTGAGTAATTAATGAATGTATGAAATATTTCATTTACCTATTAACTGGATTATCTGCCTAAATTCATTATTATTTTATTAACTATAAAATGTTAAATTAGAATTGGAAAAAAGAAATAAATTAAATTAAATGGAATAGAATCTATGAATGAATAGATAATTCTCGTAATTACTATTGATTACCGATAGATACGAACGGACTGTAAGATACTCACACTGACGTGAAAACATCGCTGCAATTGCAGTCCGCAATTTCCAATAAACTTTCAGTATTTGCTTTGGAATTAGTATACCTTGATCAGAATTAATCCGCGTGCGATGAACAAACTCGTTTAAAGCATCTCAGTTTGCTGGAGTACCACTCTTGGAGTGTACTCGATATCGCATCCGATATGCGTGGCAGCGCCGTATTGCGTAATGCAATTACTAGCGTAGTTATTGTCTGTAACAATACTTCGTTCTATTTATGAATCAGTAGTGGAGAAGTTATTGTAGGATTAAAATCACCATTATTTTAGCGAGAAGACAGAGAAATTTAACCAGGTTACTTATTCTTAATTATAACGACATGCATTGATAATAAATGCTAATAATTTACGTCGTACTTTTTAATTTTTTTTAATGTTAATATTTTATTGATATTAGAATAGACTTGGCCAAATTATAATAATCACATTAAATAATTGTGTATGGAACAAAAGTTTCTTCTAAGTCTAGAATGTTTTACAATTATAAGTCGACTTTAATTTATTTTATATATTTTTCCAAGTAGTGAATTTATCTCATAATAAAATAATTTGCAAATTTAATTCTTCATTAAAGTTTCAATCTCAGTAGGAATCTGAGAAACTTCAGATCAGAATTAAATAATTAAATTAATATCTATCGCTAATCACATTCTCTTTTCTTACGTTATTTACGGTAACAAACGGTAATAGTTATTAATAAATTATTAGATTTAGTTCCTAAAATATCTTTTTGAGCTTGAGAGATATAATATTACAGAAAAAGAATTTTATTAGAAAATTAGAAAATTTCTAATAATTTAGTAATTTCTCGAAATATTACTTTTATAAATATGATTGATACAGTGATATACAGTGATAAATTAGTTAAGATCAACTGATATTTGATATCTTTTGTATCAAGTTCTGCCTTATTCTCTCGCTGGTCGATCTTCTCTTCAGTTTATTCTATGATAAGCGGCAGGTGCGCAGTAACATAAACATTTTATTACATTATTGTGCCGTTGTGTGTTCAAGCCGCCGAGCACGAAGCTAATTGACTTTCGCCGATAACAGTTTCCCGCAATAGTTTCCCGATATCGCGCGAGAGCTACAGCAGAAACGGGATTCGAAGAGATTTCGTTAATTGATCGATATTTATTTAAAGGATTCTAGTTAGAATCGTACATGTAATAACAAAAATTTACGATACACCTACGAGAGAATTAAAAATGATTGTAAAAAGTAGCTGGATTAATAAATAATAAAGAAGATAAAATGAATAAAATTTTATTATCCTTTATATAAAATATTAATCAATATTCGATAAAAAGTAGCAGTCAATTCAAATTATAACATTTCTATGGCGATTCACATTACATTTATTTATATCCTTTGAAAAATTTATAGAAATAATATTGACTGACATTTGTTAAATAAAAATTTTAATATAATATGATTAGAAAAAATACAACAGCGTATTGTTAGAACTGAATATAATCGCGTACCTTTATTCCAAGTAATAATATTTCTTCCAATTTTGTGAAATATTTCACAATTATTAATTTCAATTTTCTGATATTAGATTATATCTGCACAGATAAGATCACTTTTATAATCCAGTTATAAATTAGAAAGTAAAATTAAAATTACAGAAAAAGTTTCCGTCTCTGAATTTTAGCAGTGTCACTAGGAGAAATTCTTATTGTCTATGAATTAAAATGCTAATATGTTAATAATGTAACAAGAGAGTCTTGTTAAATCTCAGAAATAACTTCACGAGCTTGTGTCTACATTGTAAATAAATAATATTTTTCTTCTAACTTTAGTTCTTGGAGTTAAGAAAATAAATTTGGTCTGCTTTTTGATAAAATGGACATAAGAGAAATGGAAAGATAAGCTATAGGTACTTACGGATTTCCTGCGACGTTGCAGGAATCAAATACATGATGTGTCGTCGAGTATTTCTAGGTTAAATCCACAACGAAGAACAGAAATAATGCGACGAGCTGTCGACTCTCTCTGAAAGCGCGATAATCGACGACCCTGTGTTCCTGGCCCGTTGCATTGGATATCAGTCGGCGCGAAAATGTCAGTGCACCAGCACACGGTAACTAAAAAAGGGAGACAGCAACGCCTATATCCACGCGCTACCGAAAATCGAGGGCATAAATTAATCAACCGGGTGAATCTCGTGAACCGACGGCCTCGTTTATCGACATTTTTCACCATTCTTCTCTTGTTTTTATTTTTCGAGAAAATAGATTCTGTTGAAACAGACGTGAAAACTAAGAATTACTTACTATTGCAAAATGAGAATTGTACAGTAATTCGTGTTTTGATCTAGGATTTATTAAACAAATAAAAAAATGTCTTTATTTTTCATTTTTGCTTTATAATTTTAATCAACACTTTCGATTACGTATTTTGCTGATGTTATCTTTTCATTGAACGGAATTCCGTATTGTGTATATCATATACTAATTTATAGATATTTTATTTATCTGGGAAATAGAAAAAAAATTTCATCAAAATACTTTTGAATATTTGATTTAAAAAATATATATATGTATATATGATTTTTATTAAATAAGATCTGATATTTATCAAATACAGATATATTTAAATGTCTTTATTGTACTTTTTATTTATCTAAACTAAATATATCTTTAGCTTGTCTAGACAAGTTTAAATGTAATTTTTTAATCAAAACGTGATTTAATTGCTCTTTCATGTAATCAATTACATTTCTCATTTTAATTTTAGTCAAACGTTTCTAGTCAAACATTTATCAAAGTTAATTTTATCCTTATATTTTTAGGATATTTATTAAAATGAACATATATAATTTTATAGTAATATTATAGTAATATTATATTTATCAATGGATGTGTGTTGGACACGAAACATAAATAAAAAATATTAGTAATGTACATTCCTTTAAACAGTTTAAACTTACTCAGGATTAAACTTTAGCAGTTATTTAGTGGTCACTTTGATGTCTAACTTGAACGTAACTACTTAACTATTAACTTTGCGCATTAAGTAATTAATTTGCACGTTTTAATGCATTAAGTCGAGTGAATAATTAACCTGGATTTCTTCCGCTTAATTGACTACTGTGCTGCGGGCTGGTTAAATTTGTCTGTATATCATCTCAAAAAGGATTTCAAATAACAAGATAAAAATATTTTTTACGCACTTAATTTTACTGCAATGTTTATGTAGTATAAAAAACAATAGTAATATTAATATTAAATCAATAATTTATATTCTTCTCAATTTAAATAAGATTGGTTTATTATTTTAATACAAATAACACACATATAAATTTAAGTTTATATATTTTTATGCGTTTAGATCTTTATGATGTTGTGTACGGCTTGCAACATTAATATTCTAGATTTAATTTTCCACTTAAAAGTAAAATATATTCCTTTGTTGACACTATCTACATTCTATTTTATGATAGATTAAAAAGAAATAGTATTAGAGTCAGAAATCTTTTCTCTGGATATACTTGTGAATTTTTTATTGAAGAAAAATTTAAACATTCTGCAATTCTTCAAATTCTTTAAAATGAAATCTTATTCTAAAGAGTAAAAATTGAGCCGGTCTTGAAAAAGAATGACTCACTTTTCAATCTTTAAGAATGAGAGAGAGAGATTTCACTCTTTGACAACTCACTTTAAAAGTTTTAGAAAGCACAGAAACTTTTCTTGAAACTTTGAATAATGTTTATCAATGTGAAAGAATATTATGCAAATATATATAATTTACGCTATTTTGAAATATCACATCAGCTCACTCTGTGAGGATCCATTTGATTACCTGAGTCTTCGAAACATGCTTCATCGGGTAACCACGTACAAGCACCGTCGCCGGTAACTTTTACAGCGGTCATTCGTTAAAATCGTCGCGCGTTGAATCCGTCGATAAATCCGGCCGTAACGGCGCGACCTTAAATTAGCGGATTAAAGTCGCATTAACTAAATGCGAGATTGACGCGGTTTCTCCGGTTTCTCGTGTACCTGTACGCCACCCGGTTGCCGCCGCGTTTGTGTGTGTATATCCTCTTGCCAGGATCCTGTAACTTCCGCAGCAGCGTGCTGTGACTGAGACATGGTTCCCTCGAGATCACCCGGTTGAGATTTACGAACTCCTGCTCTGTATCGCTACCGCTGCCGATTTATACACGCGCCGCTCTTCTCCTCCGACTTCATACTAGTCGTTCTTTTGAAAGCAAAGAGGAAAGAAACTGTGAAAACCTTCGTTCAGAAATAGTTTTTTGTCCGAGAGAGAAACGACGACCAAAGTAGAGCTGTGCGCTGTGACAAAACGCAGTACGTTTTACATGATCTTTTAACACCTTGACTCCCTCATGTTTGAGCAATCAGTTTTTTTCCACAAGAGAAAATATCCCGTGCGGGATATTTTCTGCGCTGACCGTATTGACGTTAAATATAAACTTTCTAAAATAACTTTTAGTCGACCTTTTCTCTTTGACCTTTTCTTGAAATTTAAAGTAAAGTATAATTATAGAATTACGTATTTAACAATGAGAATTACAAAGTTCGAACAAATTGCTCTTCAAAAATGCAAATAACGAACTTCACGAGATAATTACAAGTAAGCTTTGCTTCAATAGAATATTCTAAATGCATTAATTATCGACATAAATAATGAATGTTGAAAGCTTTACGTTATTTCACATTCCGATATATTCAAAATGAATCTTTAAAATAATTGTATATAATGTAAAACAATTGTTAATTTATTGGATGATTATCTACCTTTTCCTGAACTTTTGAATGTGATAATCTTCTATGAAGGCTTGCTACTGTTTCAATTCACGTACGAAAATATAGAGGTGGCAGAGCAGTGTTAAGGCTGATACGCGCGCTGAATACATCCTTTGGATTGTCACATTGAACCTTCTATGTACCCATAATGCCAGTACTATAGCTTCACATCGACGAGCCCCTTTGTGCTCGTGCGATATCGAGTTCAAGCACAACGTGCTTGCTAGCAGAGAGGAAGACTATGATAGCGAGTATTCGTCTACACATTTCCGTGGCTTTCGGCGGTTTCTGCACGGAAAGAACGATTTTGCTGAAATGTTAACAATTTAGGTAGATACAGATTTGAAAATAATTTTGTTGGATTAAAATAGTTACGTTGAAAACTGAAGCATGATAAGCAATACTTCAACAAGTTTTAACGTCGTTTTGACTAATAATTGACTAATAATAGTTTGAACATTTCACATTATTATTTTGATGATTCCAACAAGATTATTTCGAGATCTATATCTAGCTAAATTTTTAAGATAAACCAAAATTTTTAGGAAAACTATAAAAGAAGAAAGGAAAAGAGAAGATGGGAAAGAAAGGAAGGAGAGAGAGAGAGAGAATTGTAAATTGTTTACAAAATAGAATATGTAATATTTATAATAATTATATAATTTATAATAATTATAATAATTATAATAATTCATAATAATTATAATAATTATATAATTATATTATATTATATTATATTGCTTCTTTGGATAGCTTCGTAAATACATACATACATTTCTCTTTTTTTTAGAAATATACTATATACAATATATTATATATAGTATATATATATATATATATACTATACATATTTTCAAACATTCAAAATTTGACATATCGATTATTCACGCTAAACAATGTGTTAATATCTATAAACTCAATTAATATCCGACCTTATTTTATTGGAAATAAAAGGGCAGAAAATAAAAAGGAAATAATCATTCTTTTTGTTGAGGAAAAGTATGCTACCAAAATATTCAATCTCTAAGTATCAAAACGATCAATTAGACTATTGTTTTTTATTATTGGCTCCATTCGCAAGTAATATAATCAATTGTGACGTTCTGCTATTTATGGAAAACCAGATGAGGAGATTGGTACGGTTTTGGTTTTGAATAGCGCATTCCGATATTGTTCAGCAATATTGTTACGAAAGTGCTCTTCGGCAAGCGAGATATATTGAACCGATTGTATGCGGTTCTAGGAGAGCGGTCCTTAGGAGACGAATCAGTCGGATAACCGATTGCGGCAATAATGCGCGGCATTGTGGGTCGTTCTGGTCGCGTCCCTTTCGATAGATCTACCACCGCTGCTGAGTCCAAGATACACGGCCGATTGCGAGTCAATACCAGGATGAGCAGAATCCTGATACGACCTCATATACCTGCCTATCTAGCTGCACGTTCCAGCAACAATGGTGCATTACGTCCGTTTAATCGATGATAAATCACTGGCCGATATCCGTGACCGATAGCCGCTCTACCTTTCGAAGCCAACTTTGGTGAAAATATTTATCGGGCGCAAAATGATTTATCCTATGCGTTCGTCGCTGGCGTTTTGTTATTAATTTTCGATCCCATAATCCCGATAATCATCCAACTGACAGTTTCGTCGATAACACGTGATCTTTTTAAGAACCAGATGCTTTCAATCGTGTCATAATCTCTTCAATTTAATATTCAATATTTTAATAGTGCATAAGAAAGTTGTGTTCAAATTTATTTAAAAATTTAGCTAGATTTGAAAATAATTTTTTGAATAATCCAAAATAATGTGAAAAATTATGTAAGTTCTCAAATAAATTGTTATTATGTCAAAATATTTTGCAACATTTAGCATACTTAATTATTTTTACTTATTTGGAGCCCAATCAAGTTTTTTCAGATCTGTATATCCAACTAAATTTTCAGTATTTCAGCAAAATTGTTCTTTTCATGTATTTAAAAAAACTTGTTTTTATAGTTTGTTTTTATAGTTTTTATAGTTTGGTTCATAAATATGAATGTAATGGATTTTAAGGATTGGTCTTTCGAAGACATTTGTGTAACAAAATTCATAACAAACAAGATGCGGAAAAACATCGATCAAAGTTTTGCGCGGGAAGGAAATTGACCACATTTCCGTCAAAGAATGCATTTCTACGGCAGATCCCCAGATCCCAATCTCTCTGAGACACCCTGTACACACAGTGTTCCAAATAACCTCCGTCGCCTCTCTTCCATCCCTTCTCCCTCAGAGGGAGACTCCATAAAGACTGATTTACGCGCTGGATTTATGAAGACCGTTCGGTTTTCTGGCAGTATTTCACCGATGGCGAATCCTTTTTTTTTAACGTGTGGACCTTCAATCTTTTTTTCCTCTCTCTTTCTCTTTCTCGTCCGAGCGAATCACCCGAGATACCGATCATCACGTTGCGTTGTTGCTGAAATCGTGACGGTCGATGCGCTCCGTGATCACGACACCCCATTCTACGGCCATATGTTTGATGCCATGCCGGCCGTTATGCTTGATAGGTTTAATTAATCGCATAAATTCAATCGGATTTGATTTCACTATTGGTAATGCTTATTCACATTGCCGAAAATCGGTCACAAGCTTTACGTTGACGAGAGAATTCTGTTTTGCTCCACAAAATCAGCTAAGAATTCTTTACGGAAAAAAAATTGTGATTATAGACGGAGAAGATAAAAGTAATTGTGTCATTTACAGAAATTTTATTTTTGTCCTTTCGCCTATACTTAGTATAATTTTTCAACATGATATCATTGCGGTTCTTTTTCACGTCTCCTTAGAAACATAATCCATAACAAATCCATTTCGTTTCCACTGTTCTTTCTCTCTCGTTCATTCTTCCTTTGTTTCCCTATTTTTCGATCACGCGGGATCTGTAACGACATTCTGCCGGTCGATGCATCGCAGCGAGATTGTAACAATGCGCCGTTGCGACCGCACGTACGCCGACCGTTATGTCTGATAATCGCATAATTCAAACGGTGAGTAGGAGGGAGGAGGAGCGAGAGAGGTAGATTTGCCCGGAGCGCGATAGCCGCTTTCTCGTTCAGAAAAAAGCGCCAAAAAACCAAATGCGATTGGATAAAGTGGATGGCGAACTGCAAATTTTCTATTGTTTCGCCAATGTCGCTTCGCCGAACCGAGCGTTTTGCATCGGATACCGGCGAGTGATTAGCGAAAACGTCGGCTCAGCAAGTCACCCGAATTTCAATCCGTATAAAAATACCTAACGGTCCATTGTATTCTCCCCATTGTGTTATTGTGGGAGCGAGAAAAAGGGGAAAAAGCACTATTAAAACTACAAAAAAAGTTGTGATTTACAGTTAAAAAAAGAACAATAAAGATAAATCTTATTATTCATTAAGAGTAAAATTAAGGCATAAAACGTTTAAATTCATATATTATTTAAATATTTTATAGATATATTAATAATTTTATATCCAATAAGATTAAATTATTTGTAGATGTGATCCAATTTCAATCTTCTCTAATTTCAACAAAATATTTATTATTTAATATTTTTGATTATTTAGGATCTTGTAATATATAGAATTATCTTAATAAGTGAATTGCACTAATTAATCTATGTATATTATATTAATATAGTATATAATAAACATTTGTATTAATATGATTTGAAATTCCTGTTAATATATTCCATCTTAAATCTGCATATATTCGTATAATAATTTGATTATTTAATTTTGGAACAAGAATTTACTGAAAATTCTGTTACAAACTTCATCATCCAATCTTTGACATTTCGGATATTTTTCAAGCGAATGAGTGCCCCAGTTTGGTTCTCTGAAATTAATACGCAGAGATGTCGACGTCCGAGGCAGTGTTAGTAGTGAGAGTAGACGCGGGTCAGCCCTAAGTGGAACGTATTGAGCGTTAAGTAGCAGTGGAATGCCTCGCGGTGAGGTCAGACCGACCGCATAGTGGTCGACCTATTCTCTTTCCACGGTCTTACAACAGGCTATAACTTACTTAGCGTGAATTGTTCTTCAGTGCATTCTACTCTGGCATGTCGGAAGAGACGCGAAGCGGTGTCAGCGATACGAAAAGAGACTTATAGTCATTTATTGTAAATATTAAATTTATAATATTTGTATGTAGAGTCAGTAGCTTTTTTATGTTTCCAAACAAAATTTGTGAAGTTTTGCAATGATAGAGGAAATTTACCATTTATTGTGTAACTAAGAAAAAGTA
>Ga0157364_1004252_pt1 | contig 14245 bp, 2 predicted proteins | sample AttsexASBM2_FD_111476 | JGI IMG/M metagenome (GOLD analysis project Ga0157364, IMG submission 111476) | Fungus gardens microbial communities from leaf cutter ant in Ribeirão Preto, State of São Paulo, Brazil - Atta sexdens ASBM2 | ecosystem: Host-associated > Fungi > Mycelium > Unclassified ... | reverse complement strand
TCTTTTAAATTTAATTCACGAGAAGCTCCTTCATTTTTATAATTTATAATGTGATGGTTAGTATTTTACATTTTCACGAATAAAATCCTACATTCAACTCTCTGAAGCTGAGGAGAGTCTATTAGACCCATTATATTCCTCTACAGTTAATCTAGTCACTCAATTATATTCTTTATGTTACATTTATAAATTTAAATTATTTTTATTAAAATAAATTTAGCATTTATACACAACATATCTTTTTATATGAATTATGCCATTTTGGTTTCTTGAAATGAACTCTCCGTTGGTCATATGAAATTTTGAGTTTTCTATCAGTATCTGGACCTTTGGCCAAAAATATAAAACATAAACTGACGTGAACGTCCTATATCTAACGAAAAATAAATTTAAAAAATAGTCCAGCATAGATTTTTACATTTGTTCCAAACTATATAAAAATCTGAAAAAATGCTTGCGTACTTGTAAAAGCTTCAATAACTAGTTTTCATTATAAAAATCGGATTATATTTTACTTATTTTTTTTACAGATTTAAGTTTATCTTATACCAGAATTCACAATCAAAATATCGACTATACCTTCAAGGGCCGATTTAGCGAGCGAAAGATTAATTATTATCCTTTAGTTAATATGAATTAAAGAGGTCTCACAAACCCAGCGTCAGTAACTGTGTTATAGATTTTGACGTCAACTCCGGAGGGTTAATGTAAACACTTACGAACGGTGCGCAGAGATAGTCATTTAATTAACACTATACAAACGGAAAGTGGAGACTTATGTAAATGGACACACATAAAAATTTCCTATTATCGCAATAACTTATATTGCTCTTATATTTCTAAACGACAACGGAGTGCAATGTAGACGGTGAAACAGACGGTGAAACACAACGATGCTGCATGCTGCAATAGGAAGCTTTCAGAGCTTTTTTATGCTTATCAAGAGTGACGTTTTTGCATTTTTAAGAAACGCAGAAAATATTTTATTGCAGGATATTTAAATTATTCAACCATCCTCTCGTCTGTTCTATATCGATTTCAAGTACATCTTAAAATACATGCCGACATGTATCTTCTTTTTTTATAAGCACTTCAGAGAGAAACAGAGAGAATTTATTAAACTGAAATTGGTAGACTTTGTAAGTTGTAAAATTAGTCATTTAATTATCCCTAAAGGTCGAAACATCCCAGCCTTATTGGGTCAGGGGCGTATATTACATTTGAAAAGCTTATTTAAAGATATGATCCCACACATCATAAATCATGTGATCACCCAGATTTGTCAATACTACCTAGACAGATATACAGCCTTGGAACAGATAGTAATAAAATCCGAAAGAAAACTAACAAAATATAATTAAAGTTGTTATAAAAATAAATATTATTTTTCAATAATAATTATTATATTTCCAAATTTATTTTATTAGATATAAAACGTTCACGTTAATTTGTGGAGATTCTTTACTTTTGGCTGTGAATTACTTACATTTATTGTATATTTTTTATTGTTTTAAAATGATCAATTTTTTACGTAAGCAAGTTAATAAAATTTTTTGTTAAGAATCAACGTAATCATAAGCTTGAAATGGGAACAAGTAAAAATTTATGCAATAAAGTTGCAAGAGGCAAACAAATAAATAATTAAGAATTCAAGACTGATGGACGTTTTAAATTTGTATTTCTAAAGTAATGTAAGAAGATTTACATTTAATAGCATATATTTAACTAGTTAATATTGCATTTTGTTAATTTTTTCATACAATGACGTTTTGCATATAGTCCATTAACGAGTCCATGTAGTCCATTATACTCTCAATATTGCGATCGAGGAATATGTTTGAAGATATTCCATATTCTACGCCACAAAATATGTCGTTTAATTGTCTCGGAAGATCGAATCGACAGCTCTACCGCAATTAGGTCATCGCCAAACCAGCAGTTGGAAGTCAATAACGACATCGAATATGACAAACGATCAATCACAACTGGCATAAAAAACATTTCCATCATATACTTCCGAAAGTTTTATCAGTCACCTACTATAAATACTAATTCACGGATCTAAATGTTCAAAAAAGAATATTTTCTATTGCGTACACAAGCTTCTTAACGCCTGATGAAAATGGAATGGAAAATTGTAATCATAAAATTGCGCAAAAAAAAAAACAGAATATAAATATGAATATGAATATGAATATGAATATCAAATATTTAAAATTAGAATTATTACTTTTTTGGGGGAGTCTTACAATTTTCAGCACTGATTGACCAACGTTTCAAGTACGCAGAAATCAGATTCATGAATACAGTACCTTACGAATTTGGTGTATTATTTAACGTATCATCACTCGTAAGTATTATACCTATACCGAATTAATCAAATAGTTTTGATATTTCTATCTGTGCACGTAAACTTTCCAGTTATAATAATTCTTATTTCATTCACTAATATATTTCATCATTTTAAAACGTTATAGTCAATTAACCTTTCACAATTCAAAATATATCGCCGTAAAGCGAATTATTTATACGGTCTCGGAAAGTTTCAGAACAAGTTTGATCTTGCAAATAGCAACCTCGAAATTCATCTTGTAGGGCGAAGACAAGCTTAAATGTTAGCGAACTATACCCCACGTTCGAGCTTCCCTGTTATTTACCACTGAGTTATCACCGAGAAAACTGCATCAGAAAAGGGGAAGGATGTGAGAGGGGAGATTTATATCGATGTGTTGGGTATTTAATTGGATTATTACAAAGAAGCAACGATGCGGAACCGTGTCCCTTTAGATTTAGATTGAACTAAATTGAAATCATTCATGAGTTACGAATAACATGATACTATTGTTGCTCGCAACAGATGTTAAAGTTCCTCCATAAACAAGTTGTCACAATATGCCATAATATATAATTAGATAAATTTCTATGACATTATTATAATTTCATTGTGCTACAGTCAATTATTTTGTTCTATTATATTGTTTATCCATATTTATATTACATGTATATCTATTATATTAATTAATGAAATTAAACAATCCATTATATCATTTAGTGACATTGACTAGCATGGATGTACATTACTAATTTGGCTAATTATTGGAAATACAAGAAACACAATCTATTCTATATAATTTCTGCGGTATTTTTAATAATTAATAATTATTAGTATTGACGTACAATAAAGAAAAACCCCGTAATAAACTATCAAATATTGAGTAAAATAATTCCAATTAAATGTCCAGTTAATAAGACCAAAAATAATTTTACTTTTCTAGATATTTATAAAAATATTACAAACATAATAATATAACTAATTTATTAATATTACTATTTAGTGATAATTATTAAGTATTAAAAAAATAAAATTATTTTTAGTTATATTAACAGATCACTTGATTGATTATTTCACTTAACATTTGATAACTATCATCAAATTCTTTTTTCAATGCAATATCATGATCAAGAAAATAAATTTCATGAATTAAAGAATGAAACTAACAATAAAAAAAATTGAGCTTTAATTGAAAAATGTAATAAATTTCTATAATAATTAAAATTAGATATAATTCTATAATATCAAGCTTGCATTTTGCAAGGCAATTTAATTGATAGAAAATGCGTGTCATTGTATACAAACATTTCAATTTGATTAAATTTATCTATATTCAATTTATCTATATTAATATTTATATATTAGGTGTAGTAAAAAGAAATCCATTATTTTTCCATTCAATTTCATGCAAAAATAATGGATTTCTTTTTACTATGCCTAATATAATGCTGATTTTTTTAGCTTTTCTCTAAAAAGAAAAATTTTTTATCTTTTATTTATTTAAACCATTATTTTAACAGCTACAATCGTGTTTAAAAATAGTACTTTTCTACGTTATTCGTTCAATATAATCAAAGAGATTGCAATCAATCCGCGGTCTTAGGTATTGAGCAACATTTCTAGCAGTTTCGTATTTTGAAGAACAAAATAGTATAATAACGGTTGTTGAGATCAAAACACATTTTCCGTAACTGGGTCACTGTGATGGTGAACTATAAACGGCCGCTCATATAGCAGGAAGTGCATCTCTATATCCGCATTACCGTTGTCGTAAAGTAACCGCATGAGACAATTTATTCATTGCACACATATTGCACATACCCTGAGGCCTATACCATCAATTTAAGATCTCTTTTATACCTGAGGGAAATGTAAGCATCCCTGGTATATTCGAAAATTCTCTTGGGAATGAATGATATTGTATGTTCGCGAAATATTATATTGTATGTTGAAAAGTCGCTCGCATAACGATAATCTTATGTACTTTCCTATCGTTTATTGTATGATTTTTATAGAATAGAATTGTGGAAATAATTCACATAGCTTCTGAGAAACTTCCATTAAATTTATTATTGTAATCGAATTTATTATTGCGCTTGGCAAATATCGTTAAATCCCATATCAATGTCTATTATTGACAATGAATATGTATTAATCCTCCGAAGATAACACCAAAATTTGTAACACTATTGCTGGATCTGTAAAATACATTTAATTTCTATCAATTAAAAGGTACTAATAAATTTTAAGGAATCAAAATTACATAAAAAAGAATAAATACTGAGAAAAATTGTTTGAAATGTTTGGATAAAATAGAATTTTCTTGTTAAATTTATTAGAATTTTAGTTGAAATAATCGAAATTCCAATTGATAATATAATCAAAATCGTATGATTCATCAATTTTCAACCAGACATTTTTTCTAATAACTAAGTATATTTTACTAAGAATTCAAATTCGCGATTGCAACATAAAAAATCATTTCAAAATCATATTTTTGATAAAGAGATTTATAATTAAGTTAAGAATAGATTCACCGTCAATTCCAGAGAGTAAATAGAAACTGAATTAAAAATGTCCAAGTTAGATTTAAAATATTTTATTCTTCAAAGATATATTAATCTTCAAAAAATCAATTATTAAAATTATATTGCTTTTAAACACAAGATTTTAAAAACAAAACAATTTTTAATTATTTAATATAAATAAAAAATAATTCATTTACGAAATTCTCTAAGAATTGTAAAGCTTTTGACTTCTCTTTGTATGAAATTTCTATTGTTATATTTCTGAAAAAAAAATTATGGAGTTTTGAAGATTTCTTTACATCTCTTTATTCAATTTATGTTTCAATTTATGCAATTCATGTATTCAATATCGGCAACAATTCGTAATACAAAATGTTACACAATCGTAATAAAAGTCTTTATCTACAGTAGATCGATAATCATAGAGATGAAAATTACAGTTCGATATGACTATTGCTCTTGCAAAAATTCAGATAAAAGCGTGCGTAGGTATGTATACAATAAATAGGTCATGATATTGAGAAGGAAATTTCTGTCCTACGGCAAGTAGTGTATTCGCATCACTATCGTCAAGTAAGACATTATTTGCTCGTTAAACTCTGCCACGGTGATGCTACGTTTCATCTCTGTATTAGCACTATGCGCAAGGTAATAAGAAAACCATTACATATTTTAAATCCTCGTCAGTACCACAAGCGGGAAATGACACGTGAAACAATGACATTTTGAAACGGCGAGTAAAAGAAACTTAGTCTAATGTAGTAATAACGTGTACACGTAAATCAATGCAAGATGCAAATTGACAAGCGACGCCATGCCATATGGGTGTTGTTGAAAAACCCATTTCCTGAACGAAATTAACATTTACGGTAGGAACGTGATAACATGACGCCACGTGTGGAAACGTTTAATAATCGCGAAACATAATTTAACAAGTTCCCTTGCTTTACTTTTCGATGAAATATTCTAATTAGCATCGCGGACGGATGACTAGGACATCGTTAATTGCGTTGGCTAAAATAAATGAAGGTACACCGCAATTGGGTCGACGCATCGTGGAACGTGACGCCAGAATGACGAGGAAACAAAAAGTACAAAACCTCGATGCTTTCGTAAAGCAACACAGTTTCAACCACTCACGTTATCTCATTTTCACACGGAGACAACTTCCTAGAAAGCCCCTAGGCAAATCTTTTAATCCTTTTTACACCAAAGAGGACAGGGGTCCTTAAAATGTCACGAAACTTAGTGAAAGCTATACTCGCGACATGCTACATGCTGTTTAGGAGAGGAGCACTCGACCGTGATATCTTAATGAAAGAAAAAAAAGAAAACTCTATGTGCAATAAAGTGTTTGGAAGAATTCAGTGGAAAGATATCATCGCAGTAACTTTGTTAATTAAAATTAAATGTGAACTATTTAGCTTCAATTAATATAGATAAATTTAAATTATTTATTTATAAATAAACATTATTTAGCTCTAATTAATATTTTTTTCAATGTTCATGTTTTAACTCAATATTAGTGTATATAATTTTTGTGTGTGCAGAAATTATAAAATCATCGCAAATAAATCAGCAATTTCAACTATAGGTATTTCAATTATATTTTTCAGTAAAGTGCCTGTTTTTTTTTGTTTCAAAATCTAATTAATAGTAAAGCTTTTTCTTTCATAAAGAATTAAATTTTCTACGCGGATACAAATTGAACCTTATCATATAATAAATTTACTTGGGTTGCTTTAATTCATTTCTTTCTGCTTTCTATGAATTCAATTAAGAAATTGTAAAAATTTATTAAATGCATTTTCTTTTACCTACAGTGCAGTCTTTTTTGCTTATACTTTTAAGAAAAACAATGAAAATTGAAATAATTAATTAAATAAAATGCTTTCGAATAAAATAAAAACAAATGTTTTAGAATTTTGTTTCCATATCGCATATCTTATTATCTAAAAATTTTCTTCACATATTCCTCGAGTTGCATTAAAAGAAGACTTGCTAAATGGAAACAAGTTGTACAGCGGAATGAGAAAAGACACGATTTACATATGACGTAATGAAACTTTCTCAGTTTGAAATCTTCCAAACTTTGCGGCATCCATTTTAGACGTGCCAGTCAAGTTTCTTGCGAGTAAATGCAGATATCGTAATGCGCGATATGCATATGCCAGCATAGTAACAGGAAAAAGCAAAGAAATTTCGTGCATTCCTAAAACGTATTGCTAATGGTCTGACTAGTCGAACAATAACTCTGACTAGTAAATGTTATTTCAACGTTTGTTGATTAATTCACAGCCAGTGTCAATGTGATTTATAATTAAATATAATCACTCACAAATCATCACAAACAAATTAGCAATTTCAACTATTATATTTTCTTGCTTATTTTTTTCTTGCGGAGAAAAGAATGAGTTTTGGCCCATAATGACACTCGTGGGATTTTCAAACACAGCTACTTCTAATTTATTAAATTTTAATTAATGCAGTTGTAATTACTAATTAGTATTAAATTGCACCGTCAGTCAATTCGCTATAGAAATTAACCTTCCGATATCCGCACTCTTTCATGTATGAAACGTGACATGTAGTATATTTATATTACATAATTTCTTATATCATAAATTTTTATACAATAAATTATTACTAATAATTACACTAGTTTACAAATTTTGTGCAAGCTTTTGAAGACTTTCAAAAATAATTTTCAATGCTAAATCCGAATCTGAATTGAAATGTTTTCATCAAATTCGATTTTTTTAAATATTACAAAAAAATTTTTTTAAACAATATATGTAAACAATATATAGTAAAACAATATTCACTTTCCTGTGATAAGATGAATTTTCAAGATATCCAAAAGAAAATAGGATTGGATCCAATCTGATGTTGTTTTATTCATATTTCATCTAATCAATATATTAAAATATATTAGAAAAAAAGAATGAAGTCAGGACGGATCGCATCTGATTTCCTCCATATGAATATACAAATATAGTTATTAGTTTTATAGACTATACATATACCTATAGTTTAAGAAATTTTTTATTGCAAGTCTTTTCTATAGTTGAACTAGTATATATTTTTGGAATTTAAAGTTAAATAAATATATGTTTGGTATTTAGCGAAAGCGAGAAAAAAAATTCTAATGCAAGAATAAAAAAACAGATCTTAAAATCAGAGAACAAATTGGAAGTATTAAGCTAATTTTGGCTTTTTTAAATTGATTTCACGTATCAAAGTCCAGCAATGGCCGCTTAACATTTTTTTTCGTCTCAATATCCCTAAATTTCTCAATTGTCATCAAATCCTAGAAACGTTTGCCTTGCTCATCATTTGTCGCACCCAAATTATTCGATAAAATGATATATCTTAAAAATTAACATATCTTAAAAATGACATGCTATATCTTAAACTTGTCATGCTCCTATTTAAAAAATTCAATCTAATGGAATTTTTCTGGCGGCAAATATGAATTCAGCATCATAAAAATACATTTAAAAAGTTATTTCCTTTTTTTGCATTAAAAAGTATTCAAAATTTGTAAACTACAGTGAAAGAAAAGATTGGCTGCTGCAGGAATTTGGATGATAAAATATGACATAACATTTTTGATTGATTGCAGCAATTTTTGATTGCAACGATTTTTAGTTAGCCTATATTCGCATATATCAGTATATGATTTCAATAGCTAACTAATGTCAGTAGCCAAAAATTGGCAGCTGCAGCCAATTAAAAATGTTATGCTATATTCAGCCGATCTTTTCTTTCAATGTAATGTTATCAAACATTCCAGTATATTGTTAAGCGACAACTGCGTGATTTTTATACTGATACCGGAATGTTAAAAATTAGCACAAAAGATGCGTAATATTTAATATAACATGAGTTAAATATAAGATGAGTAACAATTGTCATTATTGAGCCAAAACTTCATGCTGGGATATCAATGATACGATCGCTTTCTTACCGTCCAACGACACGCAATGCCTCCAGACGAATATGCGCATCTCTGCGAAGTCCGAGAATCGCGACTTTCTATCTGGATCACGCTAACTACACACAAAAATCGTGTACGCTTGGCTGAGGAATCGATTTTCCGGGTTCAGTATTCAAAGCAAATACGAGTTACCGCGCGACCGCCATCGAGGCCTCAAACGTTCGGTCCATTAAGAGCGAATATATGTTCCTGACTCGTTAATGTTTCCACGAATTTTGGCACGTTTTGGCACACGATCGATCCAATTTGGAAGACTTCGACCCAGCCGGGGTTTTAGAATTGCCGAGAGTCGTGCAATCTAATGGTGCAATCTGATCGATGAGGACCGGCAATTGTGTGCTCTTCGCGGTCACCCGGCTGATGAACAACGACGATCATCTTCATCGATTCCCGCTGTTCATCCATATAAATGAGAGACACTAAATTTATTAACGGTCCAGCTGCTCTTCTTTTGCTACTCATCGATTGGTCCCCATGAGATTCTACATGGCAAGAGCATTCTGCTCACTCTCATGATTATTCTCACTGATTATTTGTCACTCTAGACATTGTGTCTCCGCTTTTCCTCTAGTGATATAATGTAATTCCACCGCAAATTATTCTCGCTTCTAAGTGATACTCATCGTGTTCTTTTTTTCTCAAAGTGCTGCTTTCCTATCGAAGCGTTCTCTTCTTCGATCGATCTTCGATCCGTATTACGCGGCGATATCGTATTTCAAGAACAGAATGGAAGTAATAATAAGAAAAACTAGGATTTACTGTTCGATAAACTTACAATCTTCAGTGTAGAACAGAATAATATCACTATTCGCAAATGTTTAGAGACTGCAACTTGTACTCTGATTTGAGAGTATGAAGTACAATTTTAGTTTTGAATCAACGTAGCGATTAATACTTTAATAGAATAAAACAATTTTTTCACGCTTAGCTAATGGAATTCCTTACGATATTTTTTCCGAGAATGCTATTTTGTTACTTTTTTATTATCGCTGATCAATTTCTCATCAAACATATTTAAGCAACAAATTCTGTTTAATTCACGACTTAAAAAATGTTTCCAAATATCAGCCGTCAGAACATTTTATTTTTTTTTTTCAATTATTTAACAGTTTGAAATTTCTTCGATTCTTTTCATCGTCTCTAGTTCTAATATGTTTAGCTCAAATCACTCGTTCCTTCCTTGCGCGTGTTTATTCTCGCCGCGCGCTTTCAAATTAATTTATCGATTCAGTCAACAACCTCTCTCTCAAGTGTACCCTTTATTTTCTTTAATCTTCTTTATCTACGTCACGAATACGCGTCAATGAATCAACGACCGTATATGTCATCTCCGGAAGACACAATTTCGACGGCGCGGTTTCGTGGACGCTGAGGTCCTCAGCCGCGACGGTGTTACGCGGCAGAACGATACGACGTAACTGTTCTCACGAGGACCACTACCCGCGAACGGCAGGGTGGGACAGGGTGGGTTCACACCAAATAGAGGACGCCGCACTGTGCCACTGTACGGGGTGTGCACACCCGGGACACAAACTGAGAACAGACCGTTACGCGACGGAGACGGAGAGAAAGGGAATGCGAGACACAGGGGGTGGCGGTGAGATGGCAAAGAAGGAAAACGGGGGTGGAGAACAGGGGTTGCGCGCAACCTGCGCGCAAGCGTGCTGCAGCTTTCATGGGGTGTAGCCGTGGTGCATTGCCTATCCACCCGTCGAGATGCATATCCTATGTAGCAGACAGGTAAAGGTGCACCGTTTTATCCCTCATATTACCCTTTCGTTGCCTTCAACTTCTTGTCTTACTTCCCCGTTCTTTTCGCCGCCGGGATACCGGACGCGATAACATTTGCTACGGCTTTAAATGTCTCTCATTTTCTCCTTCTCTTTCTACTTCGTTTCTCTTTGCTATGGTGCTACATAGCGATGACAAAGGTTCTTACGAAATAAAAAAATTAAAGCTATTATTCCGCGTAGTTCATTAAAGTCAAGTAAAGTGAAGTCGAGGCGAATCAAATGAATAAATCAGATATGATCTGAAATCAGATAAGAACAAGAAAAAGAAATGTTGTAAAAGTTACGACAGTTTTAATGTTCAAGAAAAAAAATAATGATCAATCTTGAAATTAAAAAATTATTGCCTTGTCAACTTTTCGTTATTACGAATATTTATATTGCAGCTTGCAGAGATAGTGGGGGCATTTTCATTTGCATCGTTTGCTCACGAAAATTCCAAAATAGATTACAATAGATAACAATTAAAAATAGATACTCTATCAAGTCAAGTAAAATCGTTGAGACGAATCAATTGAATCATATAAAGAATAAGAAAAATAAATATTGTAAAAACAACAAGTTTAACAGCTCCAATGTTTTTCTTATGAAAAATTCGAAATAAATTCAAGAGATAATGATTGGGAATAAATACTCTATCAAGTCACGCTTTAAAGTCATAAAATACGCGATGAGCGACCTGATGCGAGACCTGATTCCTTTAACAGCAAATTTTACTTGAAAAATCGCTCCAATCCATTTCATCATTTTTCTTTCTCACTTGTTTTATATCACAGATCGTCGCTGTTCCACTTTTCCATCAGTTTATGATGTAGGACGATAATAACTGTCGTGGGACGTAATGCCGAAATGCCATTTACCCCTTTGTCCTACACTACTAACGTTGCGAATTTTTTTATGCCGATTTGAGCGGACTGTCGTAACATGAGTTATATTTACGTTACGTTAACGTATCCTGCTCGTTGTTCCCTTTTCGATGTTACCGAAATTAATCTCTCTTCTCACTTCCGGAAAAGTCTATTATCTGTCGGAAGCATAGCCTTTAAAGTCGAGCTTTCATTTTAGACATCCAAGAGCAAAAAATATCATAATTCGCTCCTCTGTATAACGCGATGCTTTAGAATTTAGGAACAAAATTTTTGAATTTATCTATTCATAAAAAGGACAAGAAATTCTAAATCGATATTTCTCTTATTTCATCGCATCAAAAAGAAAAATTGATCTCTTTTTTTTATATGGATTCAAAAAACGGAATACTTCTCTCGTAAATTTATAAGTTTATCTATCGCTTTTCTGAGGTCAAATTTAAAGGGAAGAGGAAGCGCCACGCCAAATCATTCAACTTTGGAAGGGAATCTGATCCTATTATATGCGATCTTCAGTTTTCATCGCGAGATATTATATTCTTCTATATGAAACACAAACAGATTTATTACAAATCCACAAAAATTTAATAATCTAATACATGAAATATACAACTTTTACATACTATATAATTCCAAAAATATGATCTCATTTATATGTAAAGATTATGTGCAATTTCGTATAATAAATTCGTATAATAAAAATAATTTACGCATTTTAATTTATAAATCTAGAATACAAAAAAATCTTACTTATAATTTTAATTAATAATATACAAAATTGATAAATAATGTTTTAATATTAAAATTACTTGTAATTTTAATTAATAATTCACAAAAAAGTTAAAAATTGATAAATATTTCGATATTATTGATTTATTGTTTCGCGCGACTGTTATTCTGTGACAATAATTTTTATGGTCGTTCACTTTATATAATATTTCCCAATGTGAACAATTCCATCTGCTAACCACGCAAGTTTGACCGACGTTCGAAATCATTCGCACTGATTGAATCCGAACAATGAAGCGACAATATAGGAACGATGAAAATGGTGAAAGAGATAAGTACCTGCCATAAATGCGCAATGGAAAGGCAAGAAAAATCTCGGTGCTACTGATTAACAAGCAAGAATTATCTATCCGAGATCAAGGGGCTTCGCTTCTTGAATTTATCAGGTCAAGCAGACTTGACAAACTTAAAGGAACCGCGTTGTTTCTGCGAGAGATATAACAGCCACTCGTATCTCAATGTCTAGGATTATAAGTTAGATCATCAGTGGATTAAGCAGTTGTGAGAAATTTATAGTACAAAACAATTATATCTAGATTACTGCGAATTCGATATCAATTTCGATATCAGATATCGTGCAACAGAGTTTGAACAAAATTGAATGTTTAAAATTCAATAAGAAATAAAATAATTTTCTAAAATAATTTGCAATGGATGACATGACACTATGTAATGTATAAAAATGTATACAAACAAGAAAATCATTTATTAAACTAGCGCTAACAAGAAATAAGTACGGTATACCATATTTAAGACTTAATTACACGATTTAACCTTAAGATTAGCTTACACAGCTCTACAGACAAAAATCTTGGCTACACTAAAATCTATTCGAATTTTTTTTATTCATTAAATACATTCATATATTATTTAACTTATATTTATGAAACAATTTAGTGTCAAATATTTCAATAACACATCTGATTTGTATCATTTCTTTTATAACTATAACTAAATAACAAATAACAAATATATTATTATCATATCTAATCTGTTTATAATCATGTGTGTTTTTTTAAACTTATTTAATAGCTGTTCCGTGACTTTTCATAAATGCCTTGCATTAATTTTATTTCGATAATTTACGTTCGACAAGAATCTCAGTTTGCAAAGTTGACAATTCCATTAAATGACGTTGCTATTCCTCACGGACAGCATCGAAATTGGAGTAATTTCGCGTGTTAAAATTGTCATAAACAGCGCATTAATAATATGTACAAAAGCGCTTAGGGCGTTAGCAAGATGTAAAACGGACTTGGCGTAACAGCGTAATGTTACACGGCCGGCTATTATTCACTAGGACGGACAACATTTTAATACACTATATCTAGCATTTATTGCGCCATCCCCTCTAATTCAGGATCATTATAAAGCGTTACAAAGCTAGAAGCAGACAGCAAATCGCACAGAGCGAAATAACAGGGGTCGCAAGAGAGTATAACAAATGAGGGAGAATATCGAATAAGGATTATATAAAGGCGGATTCCGGGGAAAGAACAAAGTGATACATTTTGTCTCTTTGACCTTTTTTCTTCGTAACAGAAAATAATTAATTCAAGATAAACAGAAAAGCATCATTCGTATCCTATTTTATATTCCTCTTCTGTTTTCTGTTGAATTTTATTATATATTAAGTTAATTTTATTATATTTAAGTTATATATTGTATCATGAAAAAAATAAAAAATGTGACCTTTCCATGATGCATACATATAATACATTAAATATAACATAACGAATAACATGTTAATAAGAAAATAAATTGAATTGTATAATTTTTATAGAAATAAAATATTACAGTTAATTTTTTATATTATTAAGATAACTCTTCAAATAAAAGTGTAATTTTAGAAATTATCAGCTTTTTCTATTTTCACACATTATATTTATATTCTTCTATTTTCACTAATTAAAAATGTTTTTAAAATCAATCATTTATAT
>Ga0157364_1004251_pt1 | contig 14245 bp, 7 predicted proteins | sample AttsexASBM2_FD_111476 | JGI IMG/M metagenome (GOLD analysis project Ga0157364, IMG submission 111476) | Fungus gardens microbial communities from leaf cutter ant in Ribeirão Preto, State of São Paulo, Brazil - Atta sexdens ASBM2 | ecosystem: Host-associated > Fungi > Mycelium > Unclassified ... | reverse complement strand
TCAATTGTCAAATTTATTATGAATATTAATAACTGACATGTTTAAAGCGTTATTTTTAAACGTTATTATATAAGAAGAGGACAATTACATTTATGTAAAATTATTCCTCTAATTCTCTTCTTTTATAAGAATATAAATCACTGATAAGAAGAGATTAAAAAAAAATATAAATTAGAAAAAAAATTTTTCCATGTCGAAAAATAAACGAGAAAATGTTACTCTTTTAAAAGAAAAAAATCAGATAAAAATACTATATATGAATACAAAGTAAGAAAATTAAACATTTCCAACTAAATAAAACACACAAAAAATATCTATAACTATAGTATTTAAGTATATGTAATACTATCCTAAAAAAAATAAAAATCTGTGCAAAAAAATTTTCTGGAGAAACTGAGTCAGAATCTGAAATTATAATCTTGAATTTTACAACATTAATCTTTGAGAGTTCCACGATTTTCAGATTCCGGTTTTCTCTCGATTTCTTTTTTTCAATCTCCGGTACTCGAAAAGTTGTTATCACAGCGGTTTGTATCTGGGCACGATTACACGCGGTTTCGTCGTCTAGCAATTACTATTCCACGCCCCAGTCTAGTATACAGTATCCCGCAATGTTACTTCTAACTGTTTCCAGGCGCAAAAGTGAGATTGGACTCGAACAGAAAAGAAGAAAAAAAGGTAGAAAGATCAGTAGAAAGATCACTTCGAAAAATGAAACGAAAATATTGAATTCTTTAATATATTTACATATTCTATTTTTCTGAGTTCAATTCAATTTTCCCTGATATGTTACTTGTCGTAAGAACTATACTTTCTCCAATAAATTGTGAGCGAAAAAGAAACAATATCAAATTTCAATCGGGCTTCGACAAGGCTTCAATCACAACGATTAGATTCAATCCACTTTAACGTCGATGATATTGGCTTCTCGAAGTGTAGATATATATATTGTCTTCTCAGGAAACCTGTATAATGAAGTATTAGAAGTATTATTTTCTATTAAATTTTCTGTTTTAATAATTATTAGTCCTTCACAAAACTGGAATTAATGTTTACATTTTTGACGGTTACTTGACACTAGAAATTAATTTTAATAAAATAAGCTTTCTAAAGCTATATTAAGATAAGATTATTCCTTATTTAGTAAAAATTGGCTTGGCAAATAGAACAAATATTTTCACAGAAAATTTTTAAAATTTAATCTTGAAAATTCAAAAAAATGACGCATCAGAAAAGGAACAAATAAAAATTATAATATTCAATAAAAAATAATTTCCTACTGTTTATACGAGATTCTCGAAATTCTATATATTCTATATATACATTCTATGTATACAATATAACTCAAAAGTACCACAAGTACTTTATTATTACTGATATCCCGGAATAAATCAGCAAAATAGAAGTCTACGCTTCGTATATCCGTGCTATCTATATATATATTCATGTTATTGAAAGCATCCGGTTTTAGGATTGCATTTGCAATTACTTCATGTTATACATTTCACCAACTGATATTTATTTCAAATAATTCAAAATAATCGTGTAAAAATCAAATTTGTTTATTGATATTATTTTATTTTGATATAACTAACATTTCTAAAGTATAAATATATAAGATAAATCATTCTGCAAAATTAGTTAAAAATCGTAAAACTTAAAACAAGTATATCATATATTAGGTGTAGTAAAAAGAAATCCATTATTTTTGCATGAAATTGAATGGAAAAATAATGGATTTCTTTTTACATCTAATATTTATAATATCAAATAAATTAAAAAAATAAACTCTTCAGTTACAATAAAGTCAGAAACAAAAATTATTTAATCTTTAAAATCTGTCATATTTAAAAATAATGCAAGTTACAAACCATGTCAATGTTAAATTTTCTTTGTTAATGAAAAATATATTTTAGTAGACAGCCAGTCGCGCTGTTTTTATTGTCGTAAATAAATGTACAGATTATTTTCATGCGTCCGCAGCACGGAAATCCGAACTCTCTGAAATTTTACTGGTTTCAATCCCTGATGAAAATTCATCCCGAGAGAATTTTATTTCATTGCTGCGAAACAATCTGACGTCTGTCATTTTAGATATTCGCTTTAGTGTGAACAGTTTATATCTATAGTTATAAGCTTACTGCGAAACAGTTATATTTCTGTTCTGTGCTTCCTCCTAACTAACAAAATTTAGCATAAATTACAAAGTTACGAAAATTATTAAAGTAATATGAATATAATAAAGTATTGTTGATAACTTCTAAGGATTAAAACAAATGTTTTCCAAAAATTCTTTTATGCTGTTTTCGAAGGCTGTTTTCATTTTATTTCAAGAGTCACAGTAGACACTTTTGACACAAATCAACATACATCGCTTTCTACGTACAATTTTAAACTCAATCGATGCTTTTCAATTCGGGACGAGAATCGGAGTGTGTTTCAATATGATTTTGACCAATATAACGATACTAGAACGCATTCGCAATATACATACACATATATTTGTAATATATTTATAATATATTATAAATATTGTATATATTTGTAATATACATACAAAAAAACATTTCGTTTGAGAAATTTTAAGCTAATTGTAAATTTTATAAGATTAGGTGCTAAAAATTTACACGTTGTGTATATGACATTCCATTTAACTGTAGCAAATTGTGTTGAGTGCGTTAATTTGGATTGTTTTGTGTTTCCTAAAAAGAAAACAGCCAAAGTGAAAAGCTCGTGTGCAAATAAATAAAATTCGCATGTATTCGATGTCTAACTTATTTGTTCTTCTTCGGCCCTTTCACGCTTGCATCTTCCATTCTCTATGCCGATCGATTGAACTTCTATCTTCCATAACAATTGAGTACGAGCGATTTTTTTCACGCAGGACCATTCCGTTTTTCCGGATAGAGAGGAAAAAAATTCCGCGAAACTGCATCACATTTACACTATCTATGAGTCGTGAGTTTTTTTTTACCGTGCAAAACTTTTTAATTGCGAGGCTCACTCCGATGGTCGAGGCGAGAGGAGGCCATCCAATTTGAGCGAATGGGTTTTTCTCGAAAGCTTTCCCTTCCTCGTCCTACCCCCCGGTGTCGACCCTTTTGCCGCGATTCTTTTGTAACGTAAAAATTGAATCCACATAGCTACAGTATATTCACAGACGTGAACATGTGTTCGTGCATGTCGTGCACACATGACAAAATTCGGCGGAGGAGACCAACTGTCCCTCCCCTTTTTCCTTTCTTTATCCGCTTTTTCTCTTTTTCATTTACGTTTCAGTTTATTCTCTTTCTTTTTGAAATAATTGCAGCTGCCTTTGTCATTGGCAATTTTTGCAAGTAGTAAATGCAGCGTTAATAAATCATAATTAATCTATTAAATTTAAAAAATTTAACAGCATTAACAAATGCAAAATGTCCTAAGCGTTTTTTCTTTTTAAAAATACTTTCATGTAAAATAATTATTCCGATATAAATACATATAAATAATACATAAATATTACATCTTATATAAATTATATAAAAATATTAAATGTAACATATATTAATAAAAAATATATATATAAAATATATTATATAAAAAATATTTCACATTACTTATAAGTGACAAATATTTTTTGTAAATCTAGACTATAGAAAACAAAGATATAAATATATTCGAAAAAATATAGCTTTTAAGTTTCAGAATATATGTATATTTCGTTACTGTGATTTTTTAATATATTTTTTTTTTATAGAGAAAAAGAAAAAAGAGAGAAAAAAGAGCACGCATAGTTTAATTGTAAGATACACAAATATTAAACATGATCTTCGATCAGTCAGATGGACACACACATCCGGTGAATTTGTACGTTTCCGTTCCACCGGAATCTTGCGGTTGTCCGTTCGAATAAGACATAAAGGAAGAGGAACAGGAAGAGGAGGCGGCTCAAGAGTCGACCGGAGTAGAATGACGAAAGAAAAAAAAAAAGAAAATAAAAATGAAAGACGAACGTTGTCCCACGGTAGCTCGTCGTCGGCTAGACCAAACAAACAATCTTTATCTTCTTTATGGTTGCCCGCTTATCTCCGTCCGGCGACTAACTCTCAGCAGGTTCTGTGCCTCTTTCTCGCCTTCCTACGCAAAGAAATCCTTTGTGTTCCGGCATACGTTCTCACGATGAAAGAAAAGAGAGAAAGAGAAAGCGAGACGAAATGCAGAAAATTTGAATAAATCTTGCACGGCGTCGTGAATATCATTTCGCTAGACTTTGCGGAGTGTTCCGCATCTTTAAGCGAGCACTGAAAACGGTTCTCGAAGGCCATTTCTATCAATATAGTTTAATTTTAATCTTGGTTTAATTAATCTCTTCATCTTTTTCCAGTTCTAAGAATTAGAAAAAGATAAAAGAATAAGTTGGATTAAAGTTAATAGAAACGGGCCTAAGTACAGTTCCGGTAAAATTTTGAGAAAGCCATACCGATGCACTCCGCGCAATGAAATCCGGGCAAGCTTTGCTATAATAACTAACGTTTAGAAACCTTTGGTGTATTTTATGAGTGAGAGAGAGAGACAAATATCTTACATCGTTTAGCCGATACCGAAGATAAATGGTTGTGTTGATATGAAAAACGGATGGCTTCTTTTGTAAATGATTGTCAAATTTGTAAAAATAAATCAGAGAATTGAGATAAATGTATTCAATGAATATTTTGCAAAATTTCTTTATATTCTTTTTCCTCAGAATAATTCATTCAATCAGTGTATTACACTTCTTCTTACTTCTCTTTGTTTACACGTCATCAGACATGTACTGTTTTATATATAAAATTATTGTGGCTTTTGGTTTGGATACGTTGAGAATGTGAAATTTATATAAATCGACATATGTCGAGAAATCGTCGCGACATTTCCTGATAAACTGAGATTGAGCGCTGGTGAAGTACAAATAACGATGAATTGTACAATTCACTAATACTGCTTTCTCGCAAGACAAGAGAGAAATCAATTTGTGAAAATTCTAACGGATATTTTCAGATATAAAAGAATATCAATATTCTTTCTATGTTCATCAAAGAATTTTTACTGAATAAATTGACTGAATAAAAATTGTCAAAGCACATTTTTAATCGTGAATTATTCGCAAAAAAGAATAAATAATATTTGTGAAACAAATTATGCAATAAAGATTTCTAATAAAAGACTCTTTAAAAATGAAGATATTTCGATAATTTTGAATGTTAGTAAATTCATATTTTTATCGTTTATTGTCAAATATGTGATTTCTCAATTCTATTCCATATGATACGGAGTATCCGATAATAGATAATCAAATCACATCTCGTGAGCAGATAGAAATTGAATAAAAAAAGTGCTAGTTCGCTTTCAAACTTTCACATAATTAAAAATATTAATTAATAAAAGTCTACGAGTAAATATGTATCTGTAAAAAAAACTTAACGATGCGCGTTTATGATTGTTAAGAATAGATGTTTGGAGATGTGCTGTGAATGACATTAACTAAGAGAAGAACGATTCATAACTATACTTGTACTATTCGTAGAACATGTCTCCAAACATCTTATCGCGCTCTTAACAAGTACCGTGTGTAAAGTTAGAATATCTCCGCACAAACACACGATTATTCGCAGATCTTTATTAATTAATATCTCATTAATTATTTCAAAGTTCGCAAAATGTAAAAGACTTTGCAATTCAGTTTAATCCTTTTTAGCTGCTCACGAGAGGTGATCCGATTATTACTATACACGAACTTAAATAAAAAACAGTCTTAAATAAATTACTAAAATCAAAATTAAAACTTTCTCGTCAAAAATCATCATTAGCATATTTAAAATAAAAATGTGAATTTCGGTCTAAAACAACAGTGTGGATTAAAAATAACAGTACGTAGAAAATGCAGGAATATAATCCGAAATATTTTATTCTTTTATGTGTCGTGTAGAATTAATTTTATTCCGTGCTTGTTCAAACTAAAGTATTAAAGACATACATTAACGGATAATATTTTATATGTGTGTATATATATTATATATATGATTTGTTAAATTAATTTCACCACATTAATAGAGATATAGATAATTAATCATATCTTTATCATCCGAAAGTAATTTAACAAAATCAAATAATAAGCATGTCCACCTAATTCAATATTGAGTCCATTTCACCCTCTTTCGAGGGATGACTTCGCAATATGACTATGTATAGGGAGAAACGTTCCTCGTGATCGCTTATTGAGACGAGCATGAATCGTGAAATTCGTCCGAAGTCGCGTGTATCCGTGCGGAATCAATTCGCCAGGGTTTCCGTCGGAAGAATGCACAGAGCGATTTAGATTTCCTTTTACGCGGATTTTTTAACCAATTTGGACTACCTGCCTTTCAACAAAAATTGATCGAGATCTCTGTTATAAAAGCTTTAAAGATCAAGAATAAAGTTTCAAGCAAAATTTGATGCATATTCAGCAGCATTATCCAATCAAATTTTCAAAAAGCAAGACTCAATTTCAAATTCAGAGAATTCATACGCGAGAACATTCCGAAATACGTGAATTGTCAGGGAAAAGCGGTCAGCAAAACCGAGAGCTCATCGGCGTTTTGTATAAGTTTCGGTTAACCGCTGACAAACGATCGGTAGCGATCGATCGTGAGGAGATATCTCGGTGGTTGCGGACAGAAACGACGTGGTGAACGCAAAAGAGGCGCATTTTCATTGCGTTTCTGCCTGTGACGCGAGGAAAAAGTGGAATGTGATAGCTGTGTAGTTAGCTGCGCGCAATAAAATCGTTCTGCAGCAAGGCGATCAAATACTCTTGGTACACTAATAAATTATGAAATCCGCTGCACTGGTCGACGATGCGTGCGAAAGGTTTCACCGGATTCGCAGTCTCATTAGATTTTTAATTGCGGCAATTGAGATCTTGAAAAACCATAAAGATGAATAAAAATCGCAGTCGCTTTCCCGGAAAATAATAAACTTCGACTGCATGAACTGATCAAATTGGTTCGTGATGCTCCTAACGAATGCTCAACTCGCATTGCTATATTTTCGCCAAATAATCGCGGTTAAATATACGGATTTTATCCACTTTATCACTGCGAATCACAATATACATTTTAATTGCAACATAATGCTGATATATTCCGCGATTATGTAAATAAAACAATATCCTGATGCGTGTTTCCGCATTAATGCAAATAATGGTTTAAATGCAATATTACACGTGCAATTTAACAGATCGCACACGGTGGATAAATATAACATTTTCAGAGACAGATTCCGGTAAAATTAACATTTGCTCGTGTCTAAAATTCATTATGCGTAACAATAAGTATTTCATACATTTCTCGGTACAAAAATAAAAAGCATCGACACAGCCTACGTAAGCGGACGCTGCGAAGAAAGATTATTCTCGCATGCACAAATGACGCGAGTCCCGTGTGAAAGGAGCATATGGCGTTTTGTATACGAGACTCGCGTTCTTCTGCGTCTTGCCTTCTTTAAGCTTTTCGATGCCACCTGTTACGTAAATGCGAACGAGTGAGAAAGAGGACTGAACTTCCTGCGAGACGCGGCCGATTGATTCGTGCCGTAATAATCAAGGAGGACGAATTGCGTCCTTGTTGCAACGGGAGGTGGTCTTCCCATCTGATGGCCATTCAGCCGCTCGACAACCACGAATGCACTGCCAAGCGCCACGCCGTGTGGTTATAATAATTCCAGCTAGCGATGGCACTGATACCCTCGCGGTGCCGAGCTATCGAGTACCGTACACATGAGGTACCTTCCGCAAGTTATTGTTAGCCGGCAGTAGCTATACTGCGAGATATCAATTCATTTAAACGAACTATCAATCCACCGCAAACATTGGAGAGAATGAACCAAGAAACGAGTGATTTCAACGAGGCAGTGAATAACAACACATTTATAGTTGAAAACGCTTCTTGACACAAGATAAATCAATTCTCTGCGTTTTGTTAAATCCAAGTTTCACGATTAAAATTGATAAATCGTACTTTACGTGAGTTCCTTGACAAATTAAAAAGATTTAAGATTTTCTTTTTAAGAAAATCTAATTGCGATAGAATTACTATTGAATAATATACTATTGAATAATATATGTACATCCCACATCATGATAAATCTTAAAAAAACATTTATCATAAATCTCGGAATGTTTCGCGGTCGAAGCTAAATTTTTACAACGCTCAAAAATATTCTATGTTTTTCTTTAGACAACGAGTAAGATATCAAGTGACATCGTCGAGATTGCGTACATGTCGGAGAAGAAGCAGCGGTTAAATTAAGCTGTTCAAAATGACTCACCGTTGATATGCATTTGTGGCTCGGCGAGATGAATTCCAGTCCCCGCTGTCCCTCGCCGCTGAAACATCTTTGTATATTGCTCATGAACTTGCGGCGAATCGCCTTAAGCGAGTACACGCACAAAGCTGAGTGCGGTCGCGGCACGTCACTGTTGGGCCCGTCGCTCTCGGCGAACACAGCGAAGAGCACGTCGTCCTGAGCGGTGATGCCCAGGTCGCCGGCAAGTACCGAACCGGCCTTGCCTACGTAAGCGGCTTGCACTAGATTGTAAATACGCTCGTCACTTGTGCAATTAATCGGTATCTCCGTATACGAATAATAATGCTCGTCGTCCTGGCACACGCGGACCAATTTTGATAGATAGATCGGCGTCTCCGTATTTTTCATTTGCGTAGTAAGGAAATAACTAAACCCACCGCTGCTGAAGCCGTAGATGTAGTTAATAGGATAACGTTCGCGCGACAAAGAGTTAACGTACATTCGCGTACCGGTTGTCACTGCTGCTTCTGCGATGTTCAACATCTTGTCTTTGTCGAGAGAACGCGAGCTCACTGCTGGCACTTCCGAGCGATAGGGTGAATTACCCGTAAAGGTCACTCCGACGTACATGACCTGAGAGACCGGTGGATTTGGTGGACCAGGTGCGATAAACGCGACTGTTGACGCGGTGGCGTTATTTGCCACCACCGCTTCCTTCACTTCCTGCACTACGTCCGATATGTTGTGCAGATTGCGCACCGTGCACATACCTTGGAATAAGCTGCCACAGGAGATGAGCCGCGTAGTGGTGTAATCGATCACCAGGGCCTTGTTTACGTTGTCGACTGGCCGCTTTTGCGCCTCACGGGGGCAGTCTAGCATCGAGCACGCTGTGGAATCGCCCTTAGGTCCGGTGACCTCCTTTACGACCAGCAGCAAGTCCGGTGACAGCTGATAGAGACGATTAACTGCACCTACGTACACCCGGCCTGTGTTCTTGTCTACTACCAGGTGGTTCATGCGTTCCACTTCTGGATCATGGAATTTCTGTACTATATCGGCCGGTAACGAGCGCGTTATCGGCAACGATAGCGATAGCATGAGAATCAGCATCAGCGGCAACGACAGGCGACACCAACATCGTCGACGCGGCCGCGATACCATCAACCGCGCCACCCTCATCGTCCCCGTCGTTGTTGTCGGGAAGACTGACAACATGCCTACTCTACTTCCACACTACGGACTCCGTCGCGCCTTCCTCCCGCCACCTCCTCCTCCTCCTCCTCCTCCTCTTCCTCCACCTCCTCCACCTCCTCCACCTCCTCCTCCTCCTCCTCCTCTTCCGCGCTGTCCGGCGATTGTGGCGGAGGTGGCTTCTTCCTTGAGCCTCTCCCAGGCCTACAACAAAATAAATAAAATATTTGATTATTAACATAACAGACGATATATATATATATATATATACGATAAAACATACTTGAGACGCTAAATAGTAAAGAAATATATCATAAAGAGCAATAAACTTTTCAAATTTTTAAAGTTGTATTGAAAAAACTTCTACCTATCATATATATTTCTTATATGTGTAGAAGAAAAAAATCATTTAAAAAGAAGATGTTTTATATAGTGCCAAATTCTTTCTCTATTGATTGCGATAAAAATTTGAAAGTATATTTATAATTTACAAATACAAATACAAATAAAAATAGTTACATACAACAATTTTGTCTCTCCTGGCATTCAACTTTTCTAATTAATATTGTCTCTTGAAAATAATTATAAATTTCTTTCACTTTTTATCTTTCTGTAGACATTTGTCTGCTATTGTAACTACTATTCGTAACATCAAGGAACGAAACATTATACGCAAGAGACAGTATTCACCATGCATAATTGTAACGATTATCTTCTCAAACTCAAGGTGAGAGCACTTCTTGCACGCAACGTAATCTACTTTCGATCGAAGGGAAAGGTGCAATTAGTGCAACGACACGGAACAATTATTGTCGAGAACGCACGATACAATCAAGCATAATAATGCGCAGCGTTGCAAACTGCGCTTCCAGAAATTTTATTAAAAATATCTTCAAAAATATTAGGCATAGCTTTTTATTATTTGAAACTCAATCAAATAAAAAGCAGATAAAAGTTGAATGCTTTTTTATTTCTAATTTGCTTATAATTATATCAACTTAATGAATATTTTATTTTGTTATCATCTATTTCTTAAAACAACTGTTTTAAAAGTCTGTTGGACTTCTACAATTTAAAAAAATTCATTTAGGAATGCCAACTTTACAGATCTATGTTCAAACTGCTGTCCGTTAATATTAATATAATGATATAATTTACTAATTATTATTAACCATTATTCAGTTTAACATCTTTGATAATAATTTAAAAACAATTCTAAATGTTTATGTTCATTATTGTTTCATGTTTATGTTCATTATTGATTAATATCAGAGACAATCTATCACAGTTTTCATTGAATTTATAATTTAAATAGGCTTATGCTGATGTGGAGTATCTGACAGTTTTCAAAAATTAGGGATAAGAAAATCAGAAAGACATGTAATTTAATTAAAATGTCAAGTATCAAAGTCAAAAAGATATAATTCATCAAGATATCTAATGACATTCTAACTGACTATCTTGTATTATTTTAATGCATTCTAATGTATAATTCTAATAATTGCGGGATAATTTTTCTGAATAAAAAATAGTAGGTACAACCAACTCTCTCTTGCCGATGATCAATTAGCAATAAATAGCACTGAAGAGATACGTTTTGTTTTATTACTTTCTGATCTTTTTCTATGTGCTGGTTATAAGCTTAAGTTGACACAGTCCCTATTTTTATCAAATCTTTATTTATCAGCCAAGAATAAAGAATAAAAATCGCGAATAAAGCAACAAATTAGCAACAAAAAAATCACTAAATTTATATCTGCATTATATCTCGATTATGCTGCAATAATTTTGTTATCAGCTTAATAAACGTGTTAAATATTTACATAAAAGATAAATGATACTATATAAAACTAATAATTAAATGAATCGATTTGGCGAACATACAAATTAGCAGACCAACATCAAAGGCAAAGACATTTAAATGACGTTTCGTTAATAGAAAGTAAGCATCTCTACGTGATTAGGAATCCTCTTTAGCGATCGCTCAGCAGTTCACGTTCTCACAGGATCCGAAGAAGGAAAAATACTTAGTAGGACGAAAATAACGAGATCGTGGCGGCAGTGAAGCGAGAGGAATGTACGATTTATCGAGCAAGAGAAAACCAGGTGCTTTTGAAACGTGCCCCGACGCATCTCGTCGACCCCCTCTTAAGAAAATGACTTCGTGCAGCCGGCAAGCATCGGAAAAAGCGAAGGATGGTGAAGGAGCGAACGAAGAAAAAAAGAGAGGCGGCGATCGTCTCTCTTTCGTCTCTTATCGCAATGCCGAGGGTAACGGCCGATCGGGAACAAAAGTTTTCTTATTTCCTGAAGACCCATTTCCCCCACTTGTTCCCGGATTACTCCCCGCCAATTTCATTCGATGTCAATCTCGGTTTATAGCGTTCTGCCCCGAGAAAGATTAGAAACATCTGCGTGCGAAAATCTCAAACACTTTGCAAGATTTTAAATAATACTTCAGTCGCAAAAAAATGTTAACGATCCATTTTCCTTAATATATACTTTTTATATGTATAATTGATACATTTACATAATTTTAATATCAATTTTTACTATATTTTATCTATAAAAGAAAGTAATATAGAAGTAAAGCAATTTTATACAGAATAACAAAAAAGGAATAAAGTGAACAACTCCGTGTTCTAATTTTCTATGAAACTGTGAAAGTACAAAATATCGTTTTTATTCGTTAGATAATTGAAAGATATTGGAAAAATGATCGAATTATCAATTATTTCTATGAAATGAAATTCTTTCCTCAGACTATCAATACTATAAAAAAGAGACTGTGTAAAATTTATTTACTTATAAATTAAATAAATTAAATAAATTATTATTTATTAAAAAGCATTATATATATTAGCTGTCATTTTTTTAGAAGAAAAAAGTTATTTCAAAATGCAAAAAAAATGTTTTACTTGTTTCTTCAACTGTAATTTTGCACAACTTCATGAGGTAAAGAATAACTTGATACCGAAAGAATAATATTAGTTTCCTACTTCGCATATTCGGAAAAGCTTGAAAGAAATGATGAATGCTCGATTTATTTATTCAACGGCGTAGTTGCAATTTCGTAGGCTATAGCAACTTCGATCCAACAGTACGCGTCATTAAATGACGAATCGGAGAATCCAATATCGCATAAAAGCACTTGTTCCACGAAAAGAAAAAGATAAAGTTCGCGCGATTGTATGAGCCATTTGCAGTGAGTAAGCAGTACAAGTAACGACTGCATACACAAAGAAAGTAGACCAGGTGACACGTGCACCGATAAGTATTGAATTGACTGTAAGCACGCGATTTCTCAGGAAAGAAATGATGCGAGAATGTGCTGAGGAAAAAAGTTGCTTAAGAACAGTGTCATAAAAAAATCCTTCGATTAATACTTAAAGCAATTTACAGTGGTATCAGAAAATAATAAATATATGCAATATGTATATACCTATCTGTATGTATCTGGGTTGGTAAAAAACATATTAAGTATGGGAAAAAGTTCGTGGCGGTTTTTTAATGCCATCTAACGGGAAAAACGCCACGTACTTTTTCCCACACCTAATATTTTAAACGTCAATTAAGCACATTTTAAATAGTTTAAAACATGCTTAATTGATGGTTTTGATATATTTTTTTATAGTATTGTTTAAAGCATATTTGAAGCATAAAAACATGTTTAAGAAAAAACACAATGTTTTATTCTTAAAAAAAAAAAGTATTAATCTTTACCAACCCTGGTATATGTATATATGTATATATGTATATGTATATGTGTAGATATATATATATATATATATGAATTAGAAAAAAAGGAAAGAAAGATTTGAAATAAATTATGGGAAGAAGTGTTAGATAAAACAAAGAAAAAAATACTAAAAAATTATGAAAAGATAGAAAGAAAGAACTCACACAGAAAGAAAAGAGAAAGGAAGAAGAGAGGGTATGAGATAGAAGAAGATGCAATGCAAAGAACAGAATAAGACAAGTATATATAGAGGCAATAAAGTAAGTTTATTAAGATTTGTATATGGCTGCGATAATACAGATAAGACATAGATAAAGCAAAAGAACGGCAGAGAAACAGATATAGAGATAGAGTGTAGTGTTTTAACTTAATTAAGTATTTAAATAGAGTGCGCGATAAAGGAATAGATGAATGGAGTGAAGTAAGATCGTAGTTGTAAACTAAGTCTCCTTCTTGACTTATGTTGAAGAGAAATTTTAGTCTATATTATGTGCATACATGTATGCCTATATATGTAATATGTATATATTATATATATGTCGATGTAACATTGCATTTCCAATGTCGATTCGCATGTTAATTATAATTATCGTAGATGATAGACTACGATAGCCTTCTGATGAAGAGAACGCGTGCCTTTCTTCATGAATTCTCATTGTACTGGAGAAGAGCGACACGCACTTTGACGTCAGTAATTAACGATCTTAATTGCTCTCGGTAATTTGCACCGCGATTTCGCCAGAGCGATACACGACGGAGACACCTCTCGTTTCCGACAACGAGTTACGTTAGTCGAGAAAGTCAAACATGCGTGAAACTACGGGGTAATTAGCGTGCAGAAGCTCGAGGCATTGCCAAACTCAAGTCTGTTGAAATGTTTAATTTATCGAAATATCGATATTTTCACTCATTCAATATTGAAGATCATGCATCAATATGATACAATATGAATTAAACAAAAAAAGAACTATAAAAACAAAGAAATAAAATCAAATATAAAAGGCTATA
>Ga0157364_1004250_pt1 | contig 14245 bp, 11 predicted proteins | sample AttsexASBM2_FD_111476 | JGI IMG/M metagenome (GOLD analysis project Ga0157364, IMG submission 111476) | Fungus gardens microbial communities from leaf cutter ant in Ribeirão Preto, State of São Paulo, Brazil - Atta sexdens ASBM2 | ecosystem: Host-associated > Fungi > Mycelium > Unclassified ... | reverse complement strand
TTCAGTTTCAACTGGAGCCGTTATTTACTGCTCGCCAAGATCAGCCGCGATGCAGTCGTGAGAGAACGAGTGAAAGGAGCGCTCTCGCGATTCCGCGATGCTGTGCGCTGCTACTCTGATTCCCCCGATTCTGAGTCTCCAGGAAAAAGATTACCGGTTTAAAAAATCGCTCCTGCAAGACCGCCTCCGACGGAAGTATTTCGCGCTTAGCAGTGTTTAGGAAAAGGAAAGCAGCGAAAGTACGGTCGAGCGAATCTTTCGCATGAAAAATGCATAAGCCAAAATGAATAATTATAAGAGTTAAAAACATTAGAATATGCAAATTGCCAATGGACGATTAAGAATTAAGAACGAGAAATTTCACAAGTTCGATGATGAAAATTGATGACAAATTTGACTGATCTCAAGCGACCTTCTAAACGCGATCTTATAATTCAAAACTCAAGCAATTCAGAATGCACAATTGGAAAGGATGAACGATATTCTCTCTCATTGGCTTTACTAAGGATTGTCTTCATATTGTTCAAGGTTGCCATAATTAGAAGAACGTTTGGTAAACCCGAGACACCCTGTATAGCAATCGGCGATGTAAAGACACGTACTATAACGGCATACGACGTGCTCATAAGAATAGATTTAAAAAAATGATGACATTACCGTGGTAAAAATTTTTCTCAAAATTTTTCATATAATTTTTCAGAATTTCTATATAATTTTATAACTTTCTCACATTTTTTTATACGAGTTGGAACATTTCTCAAAAAATCTACATTTTTTTCTCAGAATTTTTCATATATATTAATTGAAAATATAAATGAAATATCGTAAAATTTCTAAGATTTTTTTGTAAGTATAATTTTTAATGAAATGTTACAAAATTAAAAAAAAATTTTTAAATCTTTTTTTTTTAATTTGATGAGAAATTTGATGAGAAATTTTTTTTTTACTAGGATGAAAAATTTCAGAATATTTCAGAATTCACTTGTATGAAAAATTCTGAGAGATGTAAACTTCCGAATATTTCTGAAAAATGTTCCAATTCGTATAAAAATTACGAAAAAAATTTTCACCAAGATAAAGATACATCTTTATTCCAACGAATACACAAAAGTCAACAAAAAATTGATAACTTTATTTTAATTCTTAACATCCATAAACAATCAAATTTTGTAATAAAAAAAAATTGTCATTCCTTGACTTTCTCTTAATTTGGTGTGTTCCTTGGAATTTTATGACTCTTAACAATAATAATGATATAATATATCGTTGCGCAGCTTTTTTCACCGTATAAAACCTACGCAACAATACTAATGACACCGTTAATGTCGTTAAGTCGTTAGTTACAGAATGAAGGCATAAAGATGCATCTTTAATGTCATTTTGACGTCAAAATGACGGCAAATAACGTTAACTATTAGATATAATAAAGAGTTACAAAATACAGGAACCTTAATGCCATTTTGACATTAAATAACGACAAATTTTTCCCAGATAACAAACTAACGCCTATTTATCGTCACTTTGACATCAAAATGGTGACAAGTAGTGTCAATTTGTTACCTGGAAAAAGTGCGTGCCATATTGCGCTTTTCGAGCCGCCTGCGTCAATCCGATTTGACATCACAGATCTTGGGTGTGCCTGCTCTCCGGAGGCACCTCTTACCATTGTTTCGGGTTGTTAAAACGATTACCGGCAAGGCGATGCTTGTGCGTTACGTAACGATCTCGTCGAGCGTACGCGCGAGTGCGCACTTTCCTCGCCGCGATTGTGTTAGCGTAGCTGTTACGTTAGTCTCACACAAGATGTTTTCCGAACGAGCTCATGCCTCACAATACTCATGCTCGAGCAGATAGTGATCGGGCGAGAAGGAAATTTTTTAATTTACGACACTCGATTGCCTCAGACAGTCGCGAAATTGCGATCTTTCATTCTTTTTACTCGTCGGCATTCATTAGCAGTGAATTAAAATTCGATGGACAATGTCAATGTTTTATGTAAATGACAATTTTGTCCATAGAAAAATCTAAGAAATAAAATATCGGATGATATTAAAATATAAAGAATCAAGGAATATTTAACAATTATTAAAATTTCTTATTGAAAAAAAAAATTAAGATTTAATTTTAATTAACATTTCATTTAATTTTAAATTAAATTTTAATTTAATTTAATTTAATTTAAATTTAATTTAACTTGTTATAATTTAATTAATTTTAATTTAATTAGAATTTCCAATGTTAATTAGATGAAACGAACATTTGTTAAAAAGAGAAATTTATTACAATAACAATCGAATAGATATTCATTAAATTCGCTTGTCGATGTCACTGTCTATTGAAATCATCTCTTCCGTAAAGAAACAGAGATGTAACTGCGTAAATCCGAGGTCGATCTCTTGTGTAGGAGAATTGATAATTAGCAATCCCTGTAAGAGATGAGCACACGAAGATAATCAACAAGATGTTATTTCTAATGAAGCAAAATCCGCCGACATTTTTACATAATCGTTAATTGTTGAGGGAGAGGAAAAGTAACGGTGCTTTGCAAAATAACGGTAATATGTCATATTTATGCGATTGATGTAACACGCAATTTTTATCCTGTTCCAAGAGATGGTTATAAGAGGTTGATTGCACATTCAACTGCAATAATTGCGTAATTATCTGAGAAATATCGCTCGATTCTCTCATAATCATAAAAAATATTAAACAATAATTGTAACTCACAAATTTTTCTGTTGAACAATAAAATAAAGTAAGATACAGTTATAAATATTTATAACTGTATCTTCGCCGTATTTTGCAACAATATTTTTCTATACTCTCATACATTTTTATTTTGGCGAATGCCCAGACAACACAAATGTCCAAAAATGAAATATAAGGTTTTAAAAATGTCTAAAAGGCATCTTAAAACATTTTTTAAAAGACATTTAAAAGATATTTTTAAGACTCTTATCTCGATTTGGACTTTTTGTTGTTGACTAATATATTTTTATTGCATATATGATGTAAAAAAATGTTGCTATTATTATGTATATGACGATTATTATGTATATTAAGCACTGGACTGTCGCACGCAAAATGATTAACATAACGATAAAATTTTTTTATTTCATGTTTTTGTTGTGTTATTTACTCTTTCAGATTCCGCGAAATTCGTGTGTCCGCTTAGGATGAGATCAGACTGAGCGCAATGACATCGAGATACTTCGTGTTTGTCGCAGCTTTAGCGTATGGTAAGTATGACATTGATGTCATCGTTGAATTTTATAGAATTTTAAGTAAGATGCTTCCTGTTTCAAGGTTCACCATTCCTAAATCTTCGGTTAATTGTTTTAATTTTTATTAATTCCCTTCAGCCTCGTATACATAAAAAATATAATTACATAATATTCTATGAAGAGAAATTTTTATAATAAATTGTTAGATGAATTACGACATAGAATTGATTTTTATGAGCTCGTAACTTTAGTTGCAGTGTCCGCCGCGCAAGTTTATAACAGCCACTCAGAGGATGCAGTTGCAGCGATCAAGCCAGCAGCTGCAAATAATGATTTCATCACACAAACTGTCTATGGCTTCCTGGACTTCACCACGACAATCGGCAATACGGTGATGGTCTTCAGTCCTCAAAGCGCTCCTCCAGGTAACATTTACAAAGTTTTATTTACTCAGGGAGATTACGTTAGAGCTGCAAAAATTGAAATACATTCAGTTATTGCAATAATAATTAATAAAATTATAAAAACAGTAAAATTACAAAAAAATTATTTAAAATTATTAAAAATACACTATATACGTTTATAAACATTTACACGTCATTATAATATTTTTGTGATATCTTTCTATGAGGACATCTATTTTGTAAAACTGTTGATAAAATCGTAACGTCAAAAATGAATATAGTGCATGTTCGTGATAATAAAAGCTGCTAAGATTAGCTCGTATTTTTCAATTTTTTTATTTATTTTATTCTATTATCTTATTTTACTATTTTGTTCTATTATTTCTATATTATTTTATTATTCTTGCTTAATTTTCGTTTATTTTTGTATCCTGCATATACCTTCTCTGAATTCTGTATTTACATTCACTATCTCTTGCTTATAATTATAACTGTAAGATATCTATAGCACTTGAGAGGATAACATTCCAAAGCGCATAATCAATAATAATTTATCTTGACTATTAATCAATACGAAAAAGAATTTCATCGAGAAGTTCTGAAGAGAGAATTCTCTAAAAAACAAATGTCGAGGGCAATAATGTCGATCAAGCAGAAAATTCGCAATTCGTAACCATGAAGTGTCAGGCGATTTTGAATTGTGGATATAATGCCAGAAAGTACTTTCTAACAAGTGTAATCAACACCTTTTATTATGCCATGCTCGTTCATGGACTCTGATCTTTCGGTTATAATAAGGATGAATCCTTGAAACGATGAAGAATATTAGTACTGTATATACATAAGATGAGCCTTGGCGAGGGGCATCGGGTACCAATCTCTTTAGCATATCGCTGTCCGATTTGCGTACAAATCATGCTCATTGTTTACTTATCATGATTCTCTTCTCCTTGACTTTTCAAATCGCTCACTCAATAAAGCTGTTTGCTTCTTTTTTATAAATAAAGATTTTACTAATAATTGTAATAAAATAATTGTAATAAAATAAAACTGTAAATAAGAATTGAAGTTTGATATCAATTTACAGCATAATTATAAATAAAATAAAATAATATGATGTATATCTTTAGCTTTAAAAGAATTATATAAGAATGTAATTTAAATGGAATTAAAATAAGAAATAATGGGTAACGCGCGCATAATAAAATTGAAAGTTAAAAAAAAGATTTTCACATACCTTGAATCCTTTCTTTCCAAAGGATAAGGAATTTGACCGAGACCTTCAGCGCAGGGGTCGGCCGTCAGGACATGCTTTTTTAGTTTCGTTTTCACGATCATTCGACCTCGCAGAAGTGTAATTTTTATTCTTGTCAGGTATGCAAATGTGTCGTTTATTTTCAGAAGGAGGCGTTGTGAAGAAGATTACGTCCCCCACGTCAGCGATTCACACAAAGCCAACGACGGAGCAGCCGAAGAAAAATGTCCCCGACATCCAGCCTAGCAAAACGCACAAGGCTGAAGATCAGAATGATGAAACGAAAAAGCAGATAAAGGGCACGAAGATCGTCGTGAATTCCGTGGTCGAGCAGAACATAGTGAATCCGTCCGAAAATGCTACACCGAAACCGACCAAGAATCAGGTGAGAACGGAATGACGCGGTACAGGATATCCTGTCATTATATATGTGTTATGTAAACGCCTAATTCTTTTTTAAGGTCGACTTTTTTTATAAATGTCTTTAGTCTTTTAATACATGAGATATTCTACGTACAATAGTTTTAATACATTTATACAGTATATAATAATTTATAGATTTTTAAAATGATTATATATTCAAATTATATGTATTGTAGTTTAATGTTATAATTAAATTATTATAATAAATTAAATAAATTATAAGACGTTATGTATTGAAAAATCAGCCTAATTATTTACCATGATTCGCACAGGAATCAAATAAACAGACGAAGACACCCATATTATCATCAGTGGTTCAAGTACGTGCTAAGGATGAAACTCCAGGCGTGAAGAACAATCTCGCTGAACCTGAATATGATTTTCTCTCAAAGCAGCCGACAGAAGTGATCGACGAGACATACAAGGTATGTAAATATAGATCATGAAAATAAAGCAAATGCTATGTAAATGCATAAAAAATTATTAGTTTCCTCGTTCTTGAAACTTCAGAATATATACTTTTATTTTTATATTAATTGTGTATTATGTTTTAGAATTATTGTTCATAACAATTACATTTTACACTTTTTTAATAATTTGGCCTCCTTTTAATATTTTCTAACTAGATCAAATGAATAACGGATCTGCTAATGAAATAAGTGAAGAAAATGACATATTTAAAATATGTGTCATACTTTAAAATATGCAATATATATTAAAATAATATTTTCCAAAATATTTTTAATATTTTTATCTTTAAATTATCAATTTATATTTTGATATTTTATTTTTAACAATAGAGTGATATTTTAGGATTATATTGAATTAGTCATACTTTTATAAATTAACCAGAACTGTTCTCCAAAATTTGTCCTTACTGATTTTTTAAATTAATTTATTAAATTGATATCAGCGTGAAATTGGTCCCCCTAATTTTTGAAAAAATTAACTTTCTAGAGCTCATTCTGTCGCACATGTATGCACATTTTGAAAAACTATCGAAACAAAAATCTATCGATTGAGACTAGTTAAATTTAGTTTACTCGTGGTTGGGGAATTAAATGTGATATTAGCCACTCTAAAAATATTTTTTAATAACTTTATTATCAGAAGTGTGCAAATCAAAATACGAAATGTGTATACACGTACAAACAATAAAGCAATCGAATAAGCTATAGAAAATTAATTCTTTGAAAAGTTGAGGGACTAACTTTATAGGAGTTAAATCGAGTAGTTTACTTTTAAAATAAATTGCAAAGACAAATCTTACATTTTATAACTTTATCCAGTCTTATATTACGTGAAAAGAAAATATCTAAAATATGATCTAATTCATTAAAAATATGACATTGGCTCTTTCGGAACAATTTTGCGCTCGCGAGAACCGCAATTAATTCTCCATCGCAAAGACAGGAAATCAGATATCCTGCTTATAAAGTGACATTGATCTTCGGCGCGTGAGCAGGAACCGCGAGAAATGAAAACTGAGAATCTGAGAGATTTTATCTCCCCTAATTACTGCTAAATGGATTGCTGGAACTAACTGGATTCAATGACGGATGTCGTCGCTAAAATGAATTTCGCGATTGTATTCTAGTCCGAATATCCAATAAAAAAATGGGTCATTTGGCTAGCCAGATGAGAAGATCGTAGCGAAAACAATGCTCAACTTTACCATAAAATTGCGTAATGGGACATCCCGCAAACAACTTTCTCGATAACTCGCGCGCGAAGCCGCCGCGGAATTATTCGAAATAATCGCATCGGTGTAATTTTCCGCATGCCGTAATCGATTTCCTAGCCAATCCTTTCTAGCTGCTCTCCTCTCTCCGTTCGTTTCTCAGCTCTGACGATCGGCGTGAAAGTCCGATCTTACCGATACATAAATCGGTTTCACCCGCGAAGCGCGACGAACACGCTTTTCCAGCATTACTGCGTCTCAAATATTTTATTACATTTAAATTGAGTTATTATTTTATCATATTCTTTTGTATGTATATATAAAATTATTATTTAAATATTTTGTTATGAGTTTTATTACTCTTTTCTCTCTCGATCCTCCTTCTATTGCATGTTCTACTAATTTCATATCTTGTCTCTGTCTTTTTTATCACATACAGAATATGTATATATATATATAATTGACTAATTGATGTTATTTTGCCCATACAGTTATTATTACAATTTACTCGATAATATACAACTTTAAGTCCACTTCTTAAGTGTTGTGTAAAATTTTAAAATTTGTATTTTATGATTTAAATTATTCCATTTTTATTATATTATAAAGAATGTTTAAAAGAAATTTTAATGAACATTAAAAGCTCAACCGTTTTTGAGAAATAAACATTTTTGTAACTTACTGGCTTTTTGTATCGCATGAAATGTTTAATTCAATGTTAATTATAAATTGCATTTTGATTCACATTCCATACATACTTCGTAACAGAAGATTTCACCGTCAATCAGTTATAATGTATAATCCTCAAATAATATGTAGATCCACAATCGCCAGTTAATGATTACTAACTGATATGAAATATGTATGAAGATTGAATGAAGATATTCAGAATATGATTTATAAACACTGAGGTAAACATTGCATGCAATACATAGACGCCAGTAAGTTACAAAAATGTTTATATCTCAGAAAGATTGAGTTTTTGATCATTACAATTTTTTTTAAACATTCTATATAATATAATACTAATGGAATAATTTTAATTCTAATGTATCAATTTTTTAATTTTAAATAACACTTAAGAGATGAACTTAAAGTTATATATTCATTATACTAATATACAAAAATATATATCTCAAAATGGTTGAGCTTTTGACTTATGATTATTTGTTAAGACTTTTTTACTTTACTTACAATATAGTGTGTATCATCAAATAAATGCTGAATGGTTCTTTTTAATACCCTACAATTGTTTACTTACATAATTAATGTCATTTATCTTTAATAACATCTTTTATTTAATTATAATTCTGATTTTTGATAGTTGATCAATCTGCGACCATCGTCGAAAGTTCATCACAAACCGCGTGCCACCCCGCGAAGGGACAAAGAGAACCCAACCGGCCTGGTAACCAAGTTGGGCGGCACCATCGTAAAGGATGGACTCACTACCGTGCATGAGACCAGCGTGATTGGAACTTATATCAATGGAAAATACGCCCAGGTATTGCAGAGCTCATCAAGAATCCTAACAGCACCGGTTGTACCAGTAGCTGATGGTAAGATTCGACCCTCCAACACCAATCGCATCCTGAAAACTATTGGTCCTCAGCATGGCAAGCTCAAGCCGCAGCTAGAGCCCACTCCAACCCATCAGCAACAGGATGAATCTTCGTTGCCCTTGGAGGCTCTCTTCAACGAACCTTCCGGTGTGTATTTTTCATAATAGTTTTTATAAATTTTATATGTATTTAAATTTTTTGTGTAAAATCTAATAGCAAAAATTTATTAAATTAAATAATATAATAATTTTTTAAATAAAAATCTTAGTGTTTTATATATAAGAAATATAAAGCTATCTCATAACATTTTTCCTCATGATGTACAGAAATTTTTTAATCTTTAAAAAACAAAACATTTTTAATATTTTTTTACCAGTTCCAAAAATTTAGTTTATTTCACTTTCAAAATAATACAATTTGTAACGTGTGATAATAATTGCTAAAAAGTATTAATTAATGACTTCAATTGTTGTATTGGACGATACTAAATCAGTGTAGTAAATAGAAATCAATATAGAACTAAAACTCTATTCTACAATATATTAATTTTCTTATTCTCAATAAAATTTATAATAAAATAAAATATAAATTTTTCTAATAATTCTTGAGAAATAGATTGATTAATTTTTATTCTATTAGACACTCCAGTACGATCGACACGAAAGCCGTCGACTGCCAATAATTTAATCAGGCCCAAATTCCGAAACAAGATTGTCGATGAATATGATAACAGCGAATCACAGCAAACGAGGACCGGAAAGAATCGCTCCAGCACGACTCGACCAAATTATAAGTAAGTGTTAACGGAATAATATAATTCAAAAAGCAAATTGATAAATTATTTATCTACTTTCTTTCTGTTTTATCAATCATTAATTTTATGCTGTCATGCTGTCTTTTTCTTATAAGTTAGAAAACATAATACAATAATTTAATGCGAAGCTATTCTCTTTTGTCATCTCTCTCTTCAGAAATCGTCCCGCAACTACTACTACTGAAGCGCCTATTACTCGCCGTCGCAGCGGTTTTCGGCCGAATAATCAATCCCCTAATTCATCCTCGAAACAGTTGATGAAATCGAAGAACAGCGATCAACAGCCGTCAACGACAGTCAGTCTTCTGCCCAAGGTGAAGCTACCGAGAACACAAGGTCGCTGGTCATATAAAACCACGCCGAAACCGAGAATCATGATTCGTAAGCAGGTGGATGAAGAAGATTTGCGAACGTCGACTGAGTCGAGTACAACAGAGTTGATTCCCGGGGCAGTCTTTGATGAGCAAGGCAAGACGTCAGCAACGACGGCAACGATGATCAACGTTGCTCCGATTTCATCTAGCAGTACCAATGTTGCCCAGAGGAAAGAATTGTCCTTGACGGACGATGAGTTAGATCCGAGTGAAAGCGAAGACGTGGCTAGTGTTAGCATGCAACAGGATCAGCAGCATGCTGGAGAACAGATTCTACCAGTAGAAACGCTCAATGTGGAAATCTCTACTGCGGCGGATCTGGACAATGTATACTTCGAGATTGCCACTATCAAATCACCTTACTCTTTCCAGGTAAGTTTTTCAATTTTATTTTAATATCTATTTATTTACCAATTGAACTGAATAAAATAGTATATTAAATATATCCAAGAATCTCATACAAAAATTAATTAAAATTATTGGCTTTTGATTTGTATTTTGATTTGTTACTTGATATTAATTCTTTAAACCACTATAAAATCATAATATATAACCACTAAATTATAGATCTGATAACTAAAGATATTCTCTCTTCAGGTAGGAACACTTCGAAACACCCGCTACATCACGGTGACCTCCACCATCAAGAAAACGTTCGCGACGGCCGAACCGAGCAGCTCAATTTCACCTACCGAACCACTCACGGAGAACATCCTAGCAAACACTGGAGCTGCCTACGAGTCGACCTTGCCACTTGACTCGTCTGTCGCAACGTTACCAGCGATCTCTCTAGACGCCGCTCAGGCGACACCGCCGTTAGAAACGTTGACAGAAACGTTCTCAACGACTCAAACGTTGCTAAAAACGCATATGTTACCAGTGATTTACGCTGGCAACAGCACCACTCGGTTGACCTTAGTGCAAACGTATAACATCGCCCGAGTAGTGACGGCGACAAAGACGCTGCCGCCGATGGAAATCTATCAGTTTATTCCGAGTAAAACATTGAACGAGTTCAACTCGAAGCTCGACGAAGCTGGCAGCGAACTACATCTCGAGCTCGACTTTGGTGATGATGATCGCGATGACGAGGATGTTCCAAAGAGAGTGGTAGTGCCCAACAACGATTCCGATGCCGACCTGGACATTTTTAAGTCGGCATCGCCGTCCAAGATCAAGAGCGACATCGCAACCAGCAGCAATGTAGAGCCTCAGCTGACCCCGGAACAGGCCCAACAATTAGCACTGCTGAAATACTTTGGTCAACCACAACTCCAGGTCATCACGACATCCAAACCAGTAATCACCTTGGAGACACTGTACGAATCGCACGTAATTCCTGTGATAAATTCTGGGAATACTATCTACTCAACACTGACAAGGCCAGTCGGCACTGTACCAAAGTCAGTATCTCTTACTCCAAATACTTTTAATAAGCCAATTTTTTTTTTTTACATAAATGATATATGTAAATGAAATTAGACATTATATGCATAAATTAAATAATAATATTTAAAGAATTTAATTAAATTATATTTATCTATTGCACACATTTATCTATTTACATTTATCTATTGCAAGTATTTCATATTATCCTATATATTATATTTTATTGTATTAGATATGAGAAAAAGTTCGTGATGTTTTTCCCATTAGATGGCATTAAAAAAACGCCACGAACTATTTTCTATATGCATTATATAAAATACATATAAAATACATAATATATAATATTGTTCATATTTTTTATTGTAATATATTTTTGTTATCGTAATATATTTTTCTGCTTCAGAACGTCCTACGAGTATGGCACATCTACTTTAAATCCGGTGCTGCAACCACAGGTGCAGCAGGTGCCGCAACTGCCGCTGTTCCCGCAGCAGCCGCAATTCACAGTGACAAGCGCGCCCATAGTCACTCAGACTCTAGCTACCATATCTGACTCGCGAGTGCTTAAACTTACTTTCGGCGCCAAAACCGCTTACACCACTCTCTTCTCTACAAGGGTCGTGCCTACCGAACTCACTACCTATATCACCAACACGATACCGGTGCAGCCAACGGTACCAGCGTATCCCGGTTACTATCCAGCGCCGGTGCCCTATCCACCCTTTCCCTTCGTCGGTTAGATTTCGATCCGTCCTTTGACTCTTTTGAGTTCTTAGTGGTCCATTTCGATTGCATTCAATCGTCAGGTAGATTTGCTCTTTTCCTGAAAAACTGGATGTTAACTTTAATTAACTTTATAATATGTAAAAGAAGAGAGACACACATCCTAATCCAGGGATTGGATATGGATAGAATCTAATTCAGACAGAAATTATACTAATATTATAAGAACATCATCATGACCTTATTTGTCGCTTATAAGTTCATTCATAGATAATAAATGAAGTCATGATAACGCCTTATAAAATGTTATTGACTCTCTACTTGGGAAAACAAATTTATTTAATGACTTTTTTATGAATTTCCTGATAATCCTTTCGATAAGTACGATATATCCTGCACGTTTGTGTGTGCCTTAATTGTATAAATTGGACATTTCATAAATAATGATTGTATAATTGTGATTTATAATAAGATTAATATTATTAACGATAATATTATTAAGGATTTTTGTCCATTTTTACGTGTGTTTTAAAGCGATTTCATCATTTCATTTCATACAAATTCTCTTTATTTACAAATGGCAGGCAAAAAAATCAACGTGTCGCTTATGACGTCACGGTTCAAATGGCTGGAGTGAATACTCAGGAGACTTAAATTTTAAAAAATCTCTTTTTAAAAATAAATATTAGTAAATTTATTCATATCAGATTATCAAGAATGAGAATCAATGTCAGCGCTGCAAATCTATGCTATTCTTTAATATAGCAACAGTTCTCTAATTTCATGTAATTGCAATTCTGTAATAAATAGGCTAATGCACGTTATTGCTAACAAAACATACAAAAACGCAATTTCCAAGTAAAGAAAAAATTATAAGTAGCTTCGAAATATTTGATAACAAAACGTTGGCGATGATTGCAATCGATCGGCATTATTGTAAATAAATTATTGATTATAATATATTGTATGTCGTATATTGTGTATGTATACTGCGTATTTTTGTAAATAAATAAAACAAAAACGTGAATTACGTGAAAACATACGAAGTAATTTGCTAATAAAATATAGATAAGTTTAAAATGTAATAAAATGGACAATATAAATTTTATGAATTTTATGAAAAATCGAATATAATTAATAATATAATTTTAATATGATAAATTAAAATGACAAGAAATTTGAAACGAAATTAATAATCAACAATTTTATCACAATTTTATTGTTATAAGTATTACTTTGTTATAAGTATTACTTATTAAACGCTTTATGCATGACGGATTAATCTCCTCACTAATCATATATATGACGCAATATATATGATTTTTTTGTAATCATACGTACGTAACATGGGCATATCCAGGGGGATAATTTTGAGAGTTCAAACCCCCCTTCCCCCCCCCCCCCGAAAGTTTTTTATTATTTCATTTTGAAAGTCCTATTAGTGCACATCCTGATAGCACACATCCATTTACACATCGATTGGTAATAATATCGATTGCTAATAATTTTTCACTGCTTTATTAATGAAAATATTTATTTTGAATTGGCGACGTACAGCCAGTCACATAAAAGTTGCAACACTTTTTTTTCGATTTGAATTTCGGAACTTAGTCTTGTTCATAAAGCGGTTGAATATAAATGGTTAGACCCATAAATAAGAACCAATTCGGAATATAGTTTGCTCATCAAATCACTTGGTGATTTGATGAGCAAACCCATAAAAAAAAGTATTGTAACTTTTCTGTGACTGGCTGTACATGCTCTATCGCACTCCTCTTTTATTTTTAAATATAATAAACACTTTTTATAAACAGAATTTTAGCATATCCATGGGCTCTCCATTGCCGCCCATCTTTGCTCTATTGATGCAAAGAGAAGAGAGAATAGCTTCGACTTATTCAATGATCAAGTATATATTTTACTATATAGATATGTCAACGATTTATGTGTTGCTATTCCCTCATCAAAAATTGACTATTAAATGTTTTAACCCTATTCTATCTTCAACTTCTATTTACCCTCGAAATTGGAAATGAATCTTTAAACTTTTAGACGTCAATATCATGATTAAAGATAAACAAATTAATTTTGATTGATATCACAAACCTAGTTTTGTAGATATAGATTCTTGAACTTCTCTAACATCCGATCACTCAAAAAAGAGACACAATCATTAGTTTAAGCCAGAGCACTCTTACTGTCAAATTATGAATATCACGCAAAAAATTTACTCATAATACTCATAATTAATATACTAACAGGGAATGACTATCCGCTAAAAATTTATCTTTGACAATCAATAACAGAATCAATAATAATCTCCTAAGAAAAACAGCGATTAGATCCTAAAATGACAGAAATTCAAACGTTGTTTCATCATGGTTCATTGTGTCATA
>Ga0157364_1004249_pt1 | contig 14246 bp, 7 predicted proteins | sample AttsexASBM2_FD_111476 | JGI IMG/M metagenome (GOLD analysis project Ga0157364, IMG submission 111476) | Fungus gardens microbial communities from leaf cutter ant in Ribeirão Preto, State of São Paulo, Brazil - Atta sexdens ASBM2 | ecosystem: Host-associated > Fungi > Mycelium > Unclassified ... | reverse complement strand
TTGTATCTATTGTGGGATTTTATAATCTATAATTTTCCAGTAACGTCAAAGCAGTAACATTTCGTTTATTAATAATTTGAAAGTTTCGCTTCTAGAATGCAAAATTCTGAAGAATTCCGTTTTAGAAAGTCAATCCCTATTTAAAAATCTGTTTTAGCATTTTTTAATAATATTATCGATATTATATCTTGTATTATCTTTATTTATCTCAATAGATGTTATTGATATTTCAACGATAACGTTAATAGACGTTAAAACACAGAATTATCTTCGATAACGAAACGAGCTCTTGGCTCGGAGAAGACATCACTTGATTGATTATTACTTGATTTTCATTTTTAAAAGAAGTCTGCTGATCGAGAATTCATCAAAAAAAAAAAAGAAGAGATTTTTTTCCCGAAGCGACTCTTTTCTTCCTATTTGTTCTCAGTTACTGATATCTGTCGCGTGTTAGTGTCTAACGCGATGCGTTGCATTACGTGCATGCAAACTGCTATCGCGGGACTCAATTCTCATTCATTTTGTTCGTTTCTTCACTCGCGCAAAGCGTGTACACCGTACAGTACCACGAAGCGATTTGCAACGCACTCGACGCCATATTCCGCGTTGTACACGCACGAGGTCACGTTAGAACCGGCCGTGTTGGAAGTAACGACCCGCCGCGCGCATCTGCTCCTCAGTGTCACGGGAAAGACTCAATAATTGCGTCCTGAAGATACTTTCACAGACCCGACAGCTGGTCTCTCCCTCTTTCTGTCGAAACTTCTCTGGAGATATGCTGATATGAATCTCTCGTTGAAAATGTAAGAAGCGGTAATTACGGCAAGAGGCAATATTGCGGTTGCATTAATTTCAGATTGTTATGATCCAGTACGGGTAGTGATAATTAGAGAAGAAAAAAAGATAAAGATATATATATATATATATATATATTTTTTTTTTTTCTACATCATATAAAAAATATATTACATATACTGCTTCAAAGTTTAATTAACAAGTTTATAATTATTATTTTATTTCATTTCATACATTTATTATTTTATTTCATACATTTCATATAGTATCTTCTACAATTCACTTCATATTTGAGTCGTATTATGTCTTATATTAATCCACCAGCTACCACGGTTCTCATTTGGATTTTTTAATTTTGTATTACTTAATTAATCATTAATCATTTTGTATAATTAAAAAGTATACTTTGTCAATTGATAAGTTAATTATAGAAATTTCAAAGAGACAGGTCTTATCACTATTTGAAAAGCAGTAGTTATCACACCATTTCACATTCGGGGCAAGCAACGACGCTTTTAGATAACAAGGTCCTGACTTCCTGCCGTGCGTTGAAAGATTACGTGTCTAATAAAAGTGGAATGTGTCTTTTTCGTGTCATGTTTTCACATATATGTGTATACATATATTCTCACAGAAAGCTTCATAAACAAAGTTAGGTGCCCATGACGTGTCCGGTTGCGAATAGTGCTTTTTGATAGACGGTAATGCGCGCCGTCATTATATACTTCGTCGAGCACAATGGCATAGGCTGAGTACAATCGATACACGTAAGCCTTCCGGCATGTTTGTGAATGTACCACATACATTCTTGAACGCGCGTTTCAGGGTGCCTGCAATTACTTATGCACACGCGAGTTATTTCGATTCTTCGCAGTTTGATGCTGTAGTTATTTGCTATCGGCCAAGTTTTTCCCAAGTTCTCCATGCAAAACTTCGCGGAATCGTTTAACGCGAAGAAGTTTCGCGAAATGGAGTTTCGATTTTCTCCTCTTCTGCCGGACTCACTTCGAACGTGAGAAATGCAAGAGTTAATTTAAACGCGACCTTGAAATGGTAAGCGATTAGAAACTAGTATTTGACGATGATCGATAGTGGTAATTAAATCAGAATATGCTTTTGTCATTATCAACAAATAATAAGAAATAATATTTTCCTAATCTGTACGATTGATATTCAGTTCTGCATATAAAGATACATTTGTACCTATAAAAGTTTCGTCCCTTTTAAAAAAATCGAAAGAGAAATATCATTTCATTACAGAAATTCTCATTACTTTTTTTTTTTTAGAACATTTACAAAAAAAAAAAGATTATTATTTATGAGAAATATTATAAATTAAAATTTCTATTAAAAATAATATATTGGAGTTTCTTACTACAGTTTTTTTTTTTATAAAGAAACAGTGTGTTCATTACTTCAAAAATTTCATAAAAGAAACTTATTTGAAAGTTTTACAGAGGCAGCTCCTCGATATAAAATGGAGCAAAATTAAACAAGCAAAATTCTCGTAGTAGATATAATCTCGCAGCTTAAATACTTGAAAGGCGGTCCTCCTTAATCGCTTGAGACTTTTATATTATGAAAGTCGGAGGATTAAAGATGAGAAGATCGAGAAAGTGCGACGAACACGTCCTCAACATTCATTAAGCTCCGTCCAATTACGAGCTCATTAACTCGTTTCGTCAATTGCTCATAATTTCTTCGCGATACCGAGCGTTTCGGGGGGGATTTCGTGGAAATTCAAGACGTCGCGAGAGCTTCTCGAGCACGACCTTGAAGGTCGATCCAACGAGGTGGAAGTTCCACGAAAGTTGCGAGACAACTGCAGCAGGCGATAGTGGTAGCGAGCGTGTATTGTTGCCCGGGTTCTCTCGGTGCCATGACCTCACCAACACATTGCACCAGTTTCGTGTCGAGCTAACTTCGGAGAACCAGTCAGCTTCGCTTAAGAGGAAGCTGCCTGCTTGTGCCTGCCTGCCTTGCTTGTTTGCCTGCCTGCCTGCCTGCCTGCCTGCCTGCCTGCCTGCCTGCCTGCCTGCCTGCCTGCCTGCAATCCGCCCTGTTTCCCTTCATCTTCGAGACCCTTCTCCTTTATTCGTCTATGTAGCTATATTGTATATATCAGCCTCATCCAGATATGAAGGGAATCGTTCATCTTCTCGATCGACGTTCGGCTGAGCACGGTCGAACATTAATTGAAATCTGTGCTTACGCAAGTTTCGTGTTATTATTTACGCAAACTTATGCCAAGAAGTTATCGCAATTTTACGACAATGTTGATAATAATAATAATATAATAATTCATTTTTTATATATTTGAAATCATGATTATTAAATTTTATTTCTCAAATTTATAACATCACACATGACCGCCGAAAATTGATTATTGTTGTTAGAAATTGAATTAGGTCAAGCACACAATTGTAAAAGATTGAAGAGCATATAAATGTAAAAATTTATATATTTTCTGACATTTATATCTTTTATTTTATAATTTATTTTTTTTTTATTCTTTGTGCATTTTATTTGTTAATTTGCTATTCAATCTTTTGATATAATTCTTATGAACTTTTCCATTCTATTGTACGAATCAAAGTTACAAAGATCGTATTTCGTAACATTCAGACATAAAATTCTATCAGACACGATATGACGTAATATGTCGACTTGTCTACTGCAAAGTCGAGACTAATTTTTCATGCAAAAATAAACTGTCGATTATACGAAGATAACATCCTGACCCCAGAATTTTTTCAGAGAATCGCAAGTTTTATCCAAACAAACGCAAAACAATATTTATATTACTATCAGTATTAATTTGTTAAGTTTACAGTTTGAGTTGCAGTATATACATGCGCGAATATTATATCCCTGTGTATTTATTTATCAAGTTTTAACGCTAGAGACACACGAAAATGATCCTCGTGTATTTACTCATGAAAATGAAACCGCGATGATTGCCGATGGATACACCCGTTCTCCCGTTAGCCGCAGCATCGAAAACCGAAACCGGCCAAGCCTGGAATTACAGGCCCATCCCGATAATCCCCGTTTAGTTTACCGCGACACGGAAGTCTTTACGAAACGAAAGTATACACCGTATACGGATATAGGTATGTGTCTACCCGTCGCGTCGTAATGCTCGCTATATACGGTGATCATCCGCAAGAAAGTATTACCGAGCTACGTGCTGCATAAGGTCATTAAAGGCTTACATAATTACAGTTATTACATACTCGCATGTGTAGGAATTATATTGTCTCGTTTGAACAATGTATATACAATATATACACACACACACGCGCGCGCGCGCGCACATAGACACGCGTGTGTCGAATATACGGAGTGCTGGAAGGAAGCCATCATGAGTATCCGTGTATTCGCCCTCCTCTCGTTTCCGCTTTCGCCAAAGGGATAGGAATGCGTATATCTCCCCCGAGACGAAAGAGAGAAAAGGAGAGAGAGGTGGCAGCTCGCTCGGAAGGGTCGACACAGGGAATAGGATCGATAGCACGAACTCGCACGTGTGCGCTCGCTCGCGCGGTCATCCACACTCCGCGCCATTCCGCGCGCGCGCGCGCGCACGCCGCCGCGACACGTGTATGCGCACGCGACCCGCTTGTCCGCTTCATCGTGTGCGCGACTAGAATGCGCGTAGCCTCGATCAAGGCCGTTCGTTGTTTACCCCGACTGGGACCGACGTGATTCCAATTTACTGCGCGGCTTCCCCGCACCCCTTTCCATTCTTTCGCCCTCATCCTCTTGGTATCTGCACCCCGCCCATTCTTTCTCTCCCTCACCACATGATGCGAATCTCATCCCGAGTTAGCGGAATTGCTAACTTTTGTGCGCAAGTCTTCTTTCCCTCTTTCTCCTTCTCACACATAGTTGACTGAGATTTTATTTTACGTATTGTGGTTGAAACGTTTGCTTCATATCCGGAGAATCGACTGGCCCGATAGAATTTCGTTTTGGCTTTGGGTTTCAATTTTATGTGCAGGGATGCATCAGGATGTTATCTTTTTTAGGGCTTCACAGTAGCGCAGTAAATGGTTTAGATGGCAATATGTTTCTTGGCTATATTATACCTTTATTTTTTTCGACGTTAAAAACATAGTGTGTATTCAAAGATTTCGTTTTTAAAGGACTATACGTATACATAATAAAACTGAAAATACAAGATCAACTGCTTTTCGAAAGAATTTTTTTTTATGTTTTTTTTTAATAAAGAATTAGAACAATTTTACTGCATAAAAAATATTCGGAATCAAATACTGTAAATTGTTTTATTATAAGTTGTAAACTATAAGCTGAAAACAATTAAATTTTAATATTTAAATTTTAATATTTGAATAATTTTAAATAAATATTTATTAAATGTAAATATATATTTATTTCATATATATATATATATATATATATATATATATATATAAATTAATAATTTGATTAAATTATAATTTTTTTATTGAATAAATATTTGTTTACTGTAAGTAAACTGGGTTTACTTAGTATTATTCAAAGAAATATTATTAAGATTTAGTACATTTTTTTCAATGTTACAGGAATTTAATAAAAGAAAAATAATTATGATATAACGATATTTTTGCTTGGTTTTAAAAAATATTATTTTATCAAGATTATATATTCATAAAGCATGTCTATATATTTCTATATAAATTTTTTACATGATGATTTCGAAGTAGTGAGACTAGATAACGTTTAGTCGTTGTCTTCGTTTTATAGTCGGATATCCTAGGTAGGGAGAATATGGAATTTTATATTTTTTTTAGTCCTTGATAAACATTGTCAATCGTATACGATTCGACGATTATGTCACGACAGACAGCCGGCAAATAATGAGTTGCGTTTTTTTCTCGAAAAAGAAGCTGCCCTCAAGGCGCGAACAAACGTACGGGTGGACAGGTTATCGATCCTCGTTTAAAAAGAGAATTATCGTGCTTCGGCTGCATGTGACACGACTGACAAGAACGACAAGGTCGCGCACACTGTATACCCCCGTAAAAAGTGACGGTTATTGCATAGCCTGGTCGATAAGCGATCGCGTGTGTTTCACACTGTTATACGTGGACACGCGCGGCGATATTGTATCTGGGTGCTTTTATACCGATTATGAAGATTAATGCAAAATCGAAGTTTAAATACACAAGAACAGAAACCGCTTATTCCGCGCGAAGGTTATACTATAAAATCGATTTTTACAACGCTTTATGTTTTATATTTTTTATAAATATACTGAGAAAAATATCTGATTGGATTAATTAGAATTTTGATTGAAAATCTACGAATCAGAATTTTTTAGTCTAAATTAAATCTATTAGAATTCTAGTTAAAATAACCGGAATTTTGTTTGATGTAATCAGAACTTTCTGATTCATCCATTTTCAGATATTTTTCTGTACAAAAATGTAATTGTGTATAGGCAAAAGATTCACTTTGAGAATATCACGTTAGCTCTTCGCAGATAATGGTATTCTTCTTCATAATTCTCCTCTAAGGCTTTTGGGATTGTCATAAATTCAAACACTTTGAAATAGAACATCTCGCAATGCGGTTTATTTGATGTCGCAAACTATAATGTGTATCTGTATTTTTCTCAATCTGTAAGTACAGCCGTCACGAAAGTTGCTTTCTCGAAACGAAACGAAACGAAACGAAACGAAACGAAACGAAACGAAACGAAACGACCGTACAACTCCCGAGGCGGTTCGTGTTTCAAGATTCGATCTGTACTTGGGGAAAATTATCGGCCTAACAAACCGATTCGCTCGTGCGGATATCCTGTCCTTGAATATATACCGGCGTAATACTGCAACTGCAATGTGCGAGAGCGCGGGTATGTCTACGTATGTGCAAGCTCACGCATACAGGCGCGAAATGCAGCACCAGCTAGGCAGCTGCCGGGAATGCGGGAGACAGCGGACACTCGAAACCGGCATTAATATCCCTCTTCGGTCGAGTTACATAAAGCAGCAGGCTCCGGGTTCTCGCTCATTACAAAATGCCGACCCGAACACGTGTACGAGGGATGCTCCAAAAGCTATCGTATTATTTTCTCTTGGTCATACAAATTCCTCGAATATAGATCTGGCCTTCGTTGAGTAAAAGCTTTGCGTGTTAACTGCGAGAATAAATTTATTTAAATTGGGAATTTAAGTGACAAGAGAAAAATTAAATTTCAAAAGTGAAAATAAATAGCGGGACAGTTATCTTTGAGCTCGTTTTAAAAATGAAAAATTTTGTTTTTGCGTACAGAAATTTAATTCTAATTATTGAAATATTAAAATAAAATATTACAAAGCTGCAACGAACAATTTGTTTATTGTTAAACCTTGCTAAGCAGAAATTGACTATACATTTTTAACAAAATTTTAGTATCAACTTGTCCTTCGTATTTTTCTCTTTCATAGTTATTTAAAATTAAATAAAACTATAAATTATATAACTGCAGATCGTATTTCCAAGTGTTATGAATTATGAGCGTGCTGGAAGGACTTATACAGATCATCACAGATTATTAATATTTGAAATGGCCATTAAACAAATCGCCTTTTTTTAAGCTCCTTATAGATATCTAATACCGATCAATTTATTAAGTCAAAAGACTGTAATTAATTACTTATTGTTAGTTGGGATACTAAAGTACTGAACAGCAGTGCATTTAATGCTTAAAATAAATAATTAATTTTAATATTAACTTAGTCAATCTATAATATCTTCTGTAAAGAACTTAAACGAGAGGAGATTTCATGCTAGACGCTTTCTTCGATTTGTAGCAGGTGACGCATATGAACGCATGATGACGTTCGCTTTCTAGAGACCCCATGCGAATATGTCACTCCCGGTATGCACGACCGCGCTTTCGATCGACGTGTCATCGGCGATGACCCACATCTCCATATGGCGCGCCGTGGTGTCTGCCGAAATTGCGCCGTGACATCATCGATTGACGAGGCATATTCTCATCGATACTCGCTTATCAGCCACGAACGGGGTCGTTGATGACCGCTAAATTCTCTATCGGTTTATCTTCGGGTCGCGACTCGACGAATGGAAATTGATCTGTACCTATCGAACCGCAATTTATATAATGCGGAGCAATGTCTCTTAACAACCATTTTACGAAGTAAAATTTGATAAATATCTTGTAATTTATGTATAATTTATATATAAAGAGTGACGCAATATATTGCACACGGAAAGAATGATTTTGCTGAAGTATCTAAAAATTTATCTTACAGATACAGACTTGAAAATTTTGCTGGGCTATCAAAATTATTATATAAAATGTTCAAACTGAATTGTTAGAATAGCAAAATTTTTTGCTATTCTAAGCATTATTCATCATGCTTAAGATTATAAAATTATTTCGATGGTTCACCAAAATTATTTTCAAATCTATATCTACATTGAATAAAAATTTATTAAACTTTAATAGATATTTCTTTGAATAGAAGTAAATAAACATTTACTATAGTAAATAAATATTTACTCAACAAAAAAAAATGATAGTTAAATTACTGGTTTTGTTAATTTTAACATTTTTGATATCTCAGAAAGTCCACTATACGTTTTTCAGTCAAAATTAACATTTTATTTTTTACGGTGTAGCTAAATTTTTAGATATTTGAGAAAAATCGTTCTTTCCGTCAACTTTCTCTAAATTCTAATTCAGTCAACGACTTTACATTTCGATTAAGGAAATAATCTTTCAATCTATCGATTAATCTGTAGATAAGATAATAACAGCGTATACGCGCAATATAACTAGTAGTTCACAATTTTGGAGCGAAAATCTTAATCGATCGAACTCGACTTAAATTATTTGTAAGATAAACGGACCTTATCGGACATGTGAGATAACATGGAAAGTAAGTATGACTCGATGTTTGTGCCGAAGGGCGAGGTCTAGGAATAGGTTCGATTTAAAATTCATCATGTTCCATTTATTCATGCGTGATACACGTGTGCATGGAAGAAACATGAGACGATGCTGATTGCATCCGACGGTGTATAGAGGTCAAATGGCTGTCGGACTACGTGGCGTGTCTCCTTGAGATTTCTTCTCTCTTTCTCCCTTGGACAAGATAGGAAACGGAGCCGTTATCGAGGTTTGAAAGGCGACGAGATGCGGTTACGTCACGTGCGTAATCGTGATCGAGCGCCGCGCGCGCAGTAAAGCAAGAAATGTACGCGCCGCCGTGAAATTCTTGTTTATTCCGTTAACGAGGCAATTACGATCGCTCGACGTTCGCACACGTATGCGGCCGTCGACACGCGCTTTTTTCTTTCCTTCTTTTTACATTCACGCACGCACACGCACGCGGCGTATGTGTGACTAATCGACGTAGTGATATTAGTCATCCCGTAATAACGAGTTGTCCTGCATCGATTTGGCGGGTATATTCCACGAAAGGTGGTGTTGTCAACTCGACGAAATATTCACGCTGTCGGTACGACCGCGCGACGTCATTAACGCGCCGTGCATGTTTGCTCGTCTAATTTACAAATTGCGTTTGCGAGAGAAAGAAGTCGACGTGGGGCTGAAACAGTGACAAATTATCCGCGGTGCGCGAACGAGATAAGCGGATTTTTTTTCCCTCTCGAGCCGTGAAAGCACACCACGGCAGTCGCGATGATTAACCACCCGTTATGTTCCGGCATGCGATTTGTCATACGTGCGAATGTCGATTGACTGACTTGTTCCACATTGTAAAAGCATCATTGCTTATCCAGATTACGTCTTATCCATTTATTTTGCTCGTAGAATTTCGTCGTCTGTTAACTGTGCCTTAATTTTTTTCAATTTGCGGCACGTACTCGTTTTCTTTATATTAATCTGACTTCAATCGTATTCTAGATCTAATTTTATCAGGAACTTAAACTTTAATTGAACTTTCTTTATCGTTGAAAAGAAGATTTAATTTTTTCATGCAATGGATTTTAAGATTATTCGCTTTCCGAAGATTCTCTTTTCAACTCGTGAATATATTGTGTTGTATTATAAAATTCTTGGATTATAAAATCTTCGCATACACACACACACACACATTTTAAAATTATTATCACTCATTCAAAGCATGTCTCCATTTATTTTGCTCGTGAAATTTCGTATGAAATTTTCGTCACTTGTTAATGTCTTAATATTTGAGTAAATATTATATTATATTGATTCTCGGATACGAACCGTTTAATAGATGGACTGGAGATGTAAATAGTTAGGCAATAAGAAAATGTACGTTTTATCTCTATAAGCAGCTGTCGAAGTTGGCTATTTCACTTAGCTATAGCGTATGAAAAGATTAAAACCGAGTCACGTTAAAGACGTCCGACATGATCGACGAACGGAAAACAACCAATTGATATCGATCTTTATTGTACTGATAATAATACGCTGACATCAAACGATCGCATTGGCATGAAATATACGATCTGATATTATATCTAATGACACAATTGAGTGCCAAGTGAACTCCCTTTCGCCTTCGCGGAACTGTATGTGATATTTTTATAGAAGGTAGAAAAACACGTGGACGTGAAAGATAAAAATGGCTTGCTGAAGAAGATGTTATTAACTTGGCGCACATTTGGCGCATCAATGCGCTCGAATGCGCGTCGACGGAATATTTTTATGACGTTATTTTCTAACGCCTTTAGCGCACGCGGATTAAAAACGATGTTGGTCGTCTATCTATAGTTCACGTTCAATATCTAAATTAAACCGCCAACTGACACGCAATCTGAACAAACAGTATGTAATCGCAATCATGCTTTATCTTTTGTGTCCACTTAGATTAGAATTGACAGTTTGGCTTTTAGAGAGATGTTTATACCTACTTTCGGAGAGTTCTTATACTTACGCCTTTATCGACAGCAATTTGACAAGACAAAACGACCACGAACAATGTAATGTACATGAAATTCTCTCTACCATCGACCTCTCTGCCTCTCTCGCGATATATATCGCTGTTTCCAGGCATGCCATATGCTTGCAAAATGGCGCAGCGCGGCATGTTTCTTGCGTGCGGAAAGTGTCACGTTTTCCCGTCGTTCTTCTTTCCGTGTATACCTCCGACGGCTCTGTATACCTTCGCCGTTCGCTGCTACCACGATGGCGCAGATTGAATCGCGCGATTATTCACCATGCATAACTCCCACGTTTCTCCCCGGGCTGCGATTAAATCCGTCCGGGCAGACGATCTCTACGCGCAAAGCACCGGCCGTAAAGAGAGAAAAATTTTGCCTTATGCAACACGCGTAGACGATTATAACGTAGTATTTACCGCGTGTCCCCGGCAACCGCCTCCAAAATTGAATCGCCTTTTCTTTTTCTTCATTAGCATTTTTTAACCTTTTTTAATTTAATAACGAGCCAAATTTGTCGAGATACATCATTAAATGCTTACGCTTCAGTGCTCAGATCTTTCGTCAGATACCTCCATCATGACATTCAGAAATAAACTACAGAACTTCTAAAGGCTCTAAAGGCTCTATATTTTATTTTATTGTTTTAAAAGGAATTTTATTGCAACGATAATATTGTTTAAAATGGAAGTAAACACAAGAACTTCATTATAACTTCATATAACTTTCATTATTTAAAAAATATATTTTACTTTGCATTATTCGCTTTTTATGTATTTTTAAATTTTTTCTTGTAATACTTATTTTATACTCAGTACTGAAAGAAACTATCAACTATTGGCGTACGAAAGAGAAGAGACAAGAATCCTCTTTAAATTTTGACACGATGAAAAATTGAACGCTTATTGTTCAATTTGATGCGTTCTTGTGTAAGAAAATTCATTGAATACTCTCTTAAGGCTGGCTTTAATATAAGTATTTTAATAAATTTTGTGCGAAAATAGTCTTTGCATTTCCCCCTCCCCGACTAAAATTCCGAATTGCTCATTGTCGTAAAATCCTGGACATAAAGTTTCTGAATTTAAGGATCTTTATTTAAATTAAATTCCATACCACACTAATCATTCGTAACCGATACCTACAATCTTCAATGGTCACATACAATAGTATAAATAATTGACGACACAGAAAAATATCAGGGCGTTCCTCGTCTCAATTCCTGGCCTGTTCTTCTCCTTCGATTTTATAAGACTTTCGTTCTGCTATTGAGCCCTTGTCTCTGTTGTGTCTATATCTAGTAAATTTCTTACAATAGATTCACTTGCGTTGCGAATGTATGAAGGTTCGCTATTGATGTATTCTTTTAAATCATCCATTAAGTTCCGCCCACGGAACAATTAAATCTGCTAAATGCGACTAATGACACCCTGCTGTTTACTAAGACAGCATTTATATTGAAGCCCTTTTAAAACATGTGAAAAATAAATTACAAGAGAACTATTAACTCTAAAGTTTTTATAGTACTATTACGTATTCCACTGTCTAGTATTCCAAATCTATTTGTCATGGACCTGAAATGTATTGTATTCTTAGCAGCTAAATTGTCCTAGTGAAAGAGAACAAATATCATTTTTCAAGAAAGTTATGTCCTTTATTTTTTGTTATGAAAAACCATCTAATAGAAAATCTGAATGACAACTAGATAACAATATGAAGTGAAAGAAAGTAAAACCTTATACCGACACAAACCTCACCGATTTCAGTGACCTTCAAGTCTACGTTCGAAAAATGTCATCTGAATGTCATCTTTGTTGTTTACCGAATGTTAAACACTTTCGACGCAACAGATTTTATTAATTATTGCTTATTCGTTAAAAAGTTATTAACAAAAAAAGTTTAAAAAATGACGTCTCTTTTCTGTTATATATAATACAATATAGAACTATCCTATATCCTTCCTCTCTTACGTAAAGAACAATCTGAAAAGTCAAATCCCCCGTAGCGAAAAATGGTGAGGTTGATCTCGCTTCGAGTCGTTACAAAATCGTTATAGATTTTCTGCTTTAAAAATAAAAATTATAAGAAAATAATGTTTTCAAAGAAAATGTTTGTTTTTAAAGCATAAAATTTATTTTAAAGCAGAGAAAACTAATTTTATTAATAACTTTTTAACGCGTTATGATGGTTGAAATCTATTGGAGGGTCAGCAACAACATTGACAATATATATCGAGATTGTTGCTTGAAATCAGGTCGTCAAGTGTTATGTAGTTTCACCAAACATACTATCCAACAATTAATAATTTTCATGTTTAATTACATTACATAATATTTTATATGCTTATGATAATTACTGTAACATGTTTATGTTATCAGACGGTTTTATGTGTCTAGATTATACATAAAACTCACTGAGCAGAAAATGTATTCGTTTTGATAATAGTGTAAGAAATTTAGAGGAAATAGACACAAGAGAGATGTCGCTTATTTCTTACAATAGTATAGTTTTATTGCAGTTTCCAATAATCACAATTTATGGAAATTATTAGCACTTTGGTCTCATATCGAGAGTAATTTTTTGTTGTTTAACGAGTCACTCGCGGCACGTTTGTACAATGAAATGTTTCGCAAGGAAATGAGATTAAAGTCCAGAGCTCCGAGAGGACACCCTGTATATATTCTCTGCAAATAGCACCGACGAAATTGGAAAGGAAAACGTTCCTTTGTATTGTATTCCATTGTACGCGATAGCAGCACATAATAAGCTTCACATGGTTTCGCATCGCCCTGAAACGATCGTGATGCAAACGTAATATAGAGTATGTTGTAACAAGTGCATGCTTTATCGATGCCATTTCGATATGAGATATTTACGCAAAATGTACGATGACGCTTAATTAAACTGTCGAGAAATAATTCAGTGTCGAGTGATCATATGAAGCGATATTCTTTCTTTTGTGTGTTCTCCCACCAAAAATATCCTTTCCCGAACGAAATATTTTCGCATCGACGCAGAAGTTGACATTCGTGAGAAATATGAGATCCGAGACGAAACTATAACACGCGCGCGCGCGCTCGGGCGATTTCGTCGGCGAGTAATCAAAACTCGCGATACCTCAAGCGTGATACGTCACGTCCGTTCTACCACGTAGCGCGTTTCCACAGATTGAAAATTCCCGGTATTTTCGCATCAAAACTCGATACCGTACGTCGCGCCGTTAAATCCGCCGCTATCGGCATCGCAAATATTAGCGGGGGGAAAATATCGGCCGCCCTCCCCCCCCCCTCCGCCAAACCGTCGCGTCGTTTCGAGCATCGCATGGAGAATTTGGTTTTCGCGAGCGTTCTGTTTAATTAGGAAATAGTCGTTCAGAAAAAATAAACAAGATATTTGTAATTCTCTATGTAACTCTCTCTCATTTCTTTAACTTTTCAGAGCTGACATCAAAAATGACACAATTATTGACTGAGTCTGTAATAAGATTTAATTTATGTTAATTAAAAGATACTAATTAAATTCGAACAAAATGGTATAATTTTTATAAAAATGAGTGAATACTAAGTATA
>Ga0157364_1004248_pt1 | contig 14246 bp, 3 predicted proteins | sample AttsexASBM2_FD_111476 | JGI IMG/M metagenome (GOLD analysis project Ga0157364, IMG submission 111476) | Fungus gardens microbial communities from leaf cutter ant in Ribeirão Preto, State of São Paulo, Brazil - Atta sexdens ASBM2 | ecosystem: Host-associated > Fungi > Mycelium > Unclassified ... | reverse complement strand
TTTAATGCAATTTGAAGTATATGTATCCCCTCAGAGAGAACTAATCTGTACAGTCACTTAGTGAATCCACATGAATCCAAACTCGAACACATTGTGAACATCTCACATTTACACATTCATTAAATATACGTTTCTGTCAGCAATAACAAAAACAGTTATACAAGTCTTATTCTTTTTAAATCAATAAGCAAATTTAATAATTATAAATAAATATGCAAAATAATTTTAATAATTACATTTTATAATTATATTTATCATTATCATTTAAGAATTATATTTATATATATTGTATCTATTTAGAATAAATAATATATACGAATAAAAACATATATATGCATTAATTCTTTATATTTTTTCGGTCATTTTTAAAGCTTTAATATTATTTTTTAATGTAACTTCTGAATATATATTATTTAATATATATTCAGAATATATTCTGAATATATTTTATTTAATAGTTCTTAAATTTAATGTATAACTAAAAATAATATTGTATAATTAACACATTAATTACTATTTCAAAAACTTTTTGTTATGCTGGCAATGAGTGAATTTTGTTGGCACAGAATCGAAATCGCACGGTTCATTGTTATAGGAATGCAAGTGATCGAGATCAATTATCGCGATCTCATATGATCGCGTTCGCGGACGATTCCTGACGTTGCGCGTTGGCGAGGCGAAGAAAGACTCTTTTTGGCTATGCGTTTGGCCATGACCTGTTTCATATTACATAAGCAGGCGAATCGTCGCTGATTCGGCCTCGAAGTCACGGCGGCGGACCAGCACCGAGTGATCCGAGCGGGTAGACTGAACGTCGGGTGAACACCCAGACAAGGTCAAATCCGAGCAGGATGCAGCTATGCAGCTCGGGTGGGATGCGCAGCACGTACCTTCTTTCATTTTCTTTTCTTTTTTCGCTTGCCAACCGATCGAGAAACAAGTCTTTGTTCGAAGGAAGGACGCTCGAAGGCTGTCGAAGAGTGACCAGACAAGAACATTGCATGATTGAAATCGCTAAGAATATTCTTGTTATATTCAGATATTAGATTTCATTGATTTGTATCGAACAATATAATAAAGTAGTGGATCGCAATTCCTAATAAAATGATAAATCTGAAATAATGTAATACTATTTTGTTAGATTCTTAATTCTTAATAAATTTCGTGTTGTAATTTCATTTCTTATATAAATAGTAAGAGCTAACAATTTTTTCAATAAAAATAAATAAAACATCTTTATTCGACGATACATTTATCAGTTATAAAAATATTAATTGCAATATAAAAATATACATATGAATACCCTGGACAATTTTGAATTTTTACATTGCTTGTACAAGATCTGATTAATATCTCTTATATATTATAACAAAATTCTGTTTCATTTATTCTTTTTTTTTCATTTTTAATATTTAAAATTTGCTATTACGCTAATCCTGTAACAGCAAATTTTATTTAGAAATAGGATCACAGAATTATTTGCATACAGGTGTAACAAATTATTTCCTTTTACTCGCTACAAAAATTTTTTCAACAAATGTTTGTCAAATATACAAAACTTCTTACAAACAGCAAACAAATTTAATAATTAAATTTTGTAATCTCTTTTGCGTTTTTATAGCAATTTTTTCTCTCTGTTAGAGAAGAAAGAAAAATAATCTGGAAGAAAGAATAATCTTGTAAATTATAAAATAAATTCAAGAATAGATTTGAAAATGATTGAGTGAGAATGTACAGTAGAATGTATAGTAGTTTTAGATTCGCCGCACGTCTTTGTATTTGTATTTGTACTTTTTATCAGCTTGATCGATTAAAAATTATGCATAAATATGAGTTTGAATAGTTAATTTTAACGTCAGTGACATATTTATATACAGCACTTACAACACTTTTCAGAAGATCGGAATGCATCGTGAAATACAAATACATATTCCGGTGTGAAAAAAAATTTTGTTTCGAAACGTGGGAAATGTAGAGTATGTGTTGAATTGCAACGAACGTTACTACAGTTTTAATCGTAGCGAGTCGTACGGATTTGTCCCGTAGTTCTTTAATCCCGCGAACTTACGTAACGCGATCCAATTTTGCCCGTTCCTTCGCCCGTTCTCCGGTGATACCTACACGCTGGAGCAAGCGCGCGCCGTTTTCGCAATTACGAGGCAATCGCTCGAGAAATCTGCCAGCCCGCAGAGCAAAACACTATATGGTATATTAATATTATGCTCTAATAATGTATTATCGCGTACAAGCTATCATCTCGATGTTTCTTCGTATTGCAAACCTATCGTACCGATCGTGCACAATCAATGATCATGCACGATTATCGCATTGCAGATGAATTATTTAATTGTCTTTTAATATAATTCGAAACATCAGTTTTTATCTCTATGAATCATTATTTAAACGTTCCAAAAGTTCCTCTTAAAATAAAATTTTTACAATACTCTCCAAAATTTAAAACGTTAATTGATTTTTTAAACAATTTTAAAAGGCATATCTCGCTTCCCGACAAACTAGAGCGATAGCCGAAGTCTTCCGTTTCTTATTAATGCATTCTTATGTTTGAATTACTGAATTAAATTTGCAAATATATTTTTTTAAACAATTTTCGATCAATTTTTTTTTAATAAAAAATATTTTGCATTTCTATTCACTTTTTTTTTTCTTCTATGATTTATAACTCTCTCTCTCTCTCTCTCTCTCTCTTTCTCTCTTTCTCTCTCTCTCTCTCTCTCTCTCTGTTTCAATTTTACTAAAGAAATTGATTCCAAATTGATTAAAAAATATAACTATATAACTTTTTCTGTTCACTATATTAATTCTACTTTACTTGTTTCAAATTTTGATATTCATTTTGTTTGTTTCATTCCAGTTTTGTTTCCTTTTAAAGCAAATATATTTATTTTTAGAATACACTTTTATCGAAAAAGTCTTTATATGGCTTCCAAAACGCTATAAATAAATGATAGGTAAATGTTTCTATGTAATAGTATTTCATAGCTATGGTAATTACATTTTGCTTATTTTAACAAACATTTATACTCTCTGTTTTTCTCTATTCAAAGATCGAAATATCTAAGACAAAGAAAACATTTTTTAAATATTTTTTCTATATTTCTGGATAACACTGTAAATTTAAAATTTTGTGTTAAATTCCTTGATATATCGCAAATTATCCGTCAATCTTTCTGCCGAGACAATATTCACATATATATCACGATAGATTTTCTGAATTAATCAGTCGCTATCCCAAAGTTTGATAGTGACGTAATCCATGATTGCGTAATAGTAGAATTTTGCGCGAACTTCGCAGAAATCACGCTAAATAAATAAATCCGTCGAGATTAATTATCATATGGATAACGCATAGCCACAGATGTTATCGGTACGAACTTTTGCGTGAATGACTTACGCAAGATTTTTGATGTTACCTCAAGTTTAGTCAACCTTGATGTTACATACGTAACTCGCGCGCGCATTGCGTAGATATTAAACGACCGATTATGTAACGATTAAGTTCAGCGTTAGTCAGCAGCCACGTAAGTTTCTAATTGCCTTAGCTTGCAAATTACAAAATCGATAGCACCAAATTTAAGTGTAATTTTAATAAGTGCAAAAGCAATAGTAATGAAATATATTTGACTGTTTTTGTTTAATTTTTATCATAAAATATAATAACATAAAAAATAAAGTTGTCATAATAAATATGATATGATGGATATGATAAAAAAATACTTTGAGAATTTAAAAAACTTACAAGAAAAAAATTTATAAAAAATTATACAACAAATATATTGTGTTCAATAGAATTGACGTTATAGAATCAACGAAAAGATAATTCAGAGAGAAAGACTCATAAAATTCGGAAGAACATATCAGGACTTGCACGTAATCGTTTAGTCGCTTATGTAACGAGTGTGGCTAAGCTTCGTGTGTGCGAAGTTTCGTGGTTCGCAGCGTATTTCGTGGCCCACCTCGGCGAAAATCATTGCGAGAAATCAAGATGACACAATATGTGCAATGTTTCAGGCTTTCATAAAAGATTTCAGAAAGCAATCGTTGGTGTCTCGATATAAATATAAGTACGAATATTTTTCAGATAACTGAAGTTGCGTGACACAGTTCTGTTATTCACCATAGTAAAATAGACATGTTAAGTAAGATATTTGACATGTTTATCGACATATTATTGACCAGTCGTATCCGGTTAGAGATACGTATAAACTTCACATATAATTTGAATTTTAAATGTAAATAATAATACCTAATACTTTATTAAACTAGAACATTAAAATCCAAGAAGAATTTCCGATTATAAATAATAAATTTGTAGGCAAAATGTATATAGGATACAAATAAAAATTGACTGCAAAATTGAAGTTTATGTATTTTTCATTAACATGGTTAAAATATAATATGTTAGCGAAATTATAATACACATTTAATAAATTTTTAAATATAAATTTATCAGCAATTAGTATTAAAAAATAGTTCTTGTTCCAACTTGTAAAACTATCCGGCTTACAGCTCACCATATTTCGTAAAGCATGTGAAACCACTCTGAAGAAGTATCACTATCATGTAGTTTGCAATTGTACGATCATGTTTTTACGATACATTAACCAATTGCATTAAAATGTAACAAATGCTGAGCGAAAGATCGATACCAATTGATTTTCAACACGCTTCATCCAGAAACACGCTTTCCTCCAGTTGAGTTTGTCCACGCGAACATAGATACATCGCGTTTCATATAAATCACTAGTGAATGTCTATGTGCATGTTTATTCTATCGAAATCCTGTAGGAGGAAATGGATCTATAGAAGAAAATATCTGCAGCAATATCTGCAGCTTTGCATCATAAAATGATTGTAATATAACGATAACGCAAATCTCTGCAATGTACGATAAAAAGTGATATATCTAAAAAACGAAAACTTGCAAGTAAAATAGAGATAATAAACAAGTGTAATTAATTACATATGAGTAATTATATATGAGTAGATATGTAAGTAGATTGTCGATTTGATAAGATGTTTCAGTGAAGATCAATCACATCAGTTGAAAACTGATCTCTCCGAGAGAGATTTTCATCTCTGACTAATTGATGATTGGTACTTGCACAAACATTACCACACATACCATATGAAATTATTACGGACGTTATTATGTTAGTAAAAACACAAATTACACTATTGAAAACTAAAGAAAGGCTATTTTTATTAAATCGATGATTTTTGCAAAAACTTTATTAATTATTGCATTAAAAATTATTTTTTATAAGGAGAAACCAGTTTTATTAAATGACATTCGCATAAATTATTAATACTAATAATTTATTTATACTTAATCAGAGGAGAGATATCATTCTGTACATGTAGGATTAAATACGAAGTTAATAAAATTTACTAATAACGTACTATTCAGATAAGTATTTGATTTTTAAATTGTATTCTGAATATTTTATGTGCAACTCTTGGCATTTTTCCTCTTCGAAAACAGTTCAGCTGCTACATAAAATCATATTTCCATTCGAGTTGCGCAAATTTGGGTTGTAAAGTGAAATCATCCCCGGCTCACTTGAATTTTATCGTAAACCTGATTACGCAACAATACAATATGTTTCTGCTCTATAAACAGTTAAATATGTCGATGGTTCAATGCTAAAAAGATGATATAATATATAACTTTTTGTTTGAATAAATTCTTATCTGATTTAAAGTATGCATTAAAATTAAGTCTTTTAAGTAAGCCAAATAATTAAATTCTTAACAATTTAGATTCTCAAATTTGTACAATATTGATAATTAATTTGAATAATTAATAAAATCATATCATAATACAAAAATTTCCGCTTTACCTAAAACTACAAATTAAGAATAAAAATTTTTGTATAATCAATACATGTTTGAATTGAATGTATTTGATTTGAAATAAAAACATTTATGCTAAAATTATTATAAAAATTATATATCAACTTGAAAAAATATAATAATATAGATTAAATTATCTTAATCAGATATGTAAACATACAATTTCATGTTATACATTTAATATGAACTTTTGACAAACACCAATCGTTTAATATCATTTTTCTTGCACGCTTTCGACCTTTCGTATTATTATTCTACAGATTTCGTTTTCATTGTCTGAAAAATTAAATAAATTTTTCTCAATAAATATATGGTTTTGTAATAACGGATTATTCTAATGTCGCACGAAAAAACGTAGTGTTATTCACGAAAAGAAATGTTAGCTTCGTGTCCTGCTGGTAATACTCTCTGTTATAAGTCACGCTCGCCTAAGGAGGCGTAATCGCGCCATTTTCGTAATTGCATTATTACGAGGATAGGCATAAGAATCTAACCGGCATGTTGTGTAAGCAGTCGCGACTTTATTCTTTTCATCGTCTTGCGAAGACAAATAAATAATCAGTTGCTCCGCGATGTATTTCTGAAATAAGGATAATAATTTCTCAATTAAACATTAGATGTTATATTGTAAAAATATTTAAAAATATAACACAAAATTTTATTATATAACATACAATCTTTTATTATAGTAAATAAATTGTTCCGCTGTATAAATTAATATTGTCAGAATAAAATCACGAATCTTTAATAAAATTTTAATTAAATATCTAATAAGCAAAATTCAAGTCTTCAATCTAATTGTAAGAAAAGTATTACATTATCAGTTTAAAAATAAAAAATTTTTATTAAACAAAAATAAGCTTTAAAGTTTTGAAATATTTTATGCTTCGGCAATTAGAAAAAAAAAACAGAATTATTGTAAGCCAATATAGGTATCAGCATGTACATACTTATATAATCATTGTAATCGACGGCGCACAGGCAAGACGGTTACGGCTTCGCAACATTGACGTCTATCGTTGTAAATGATCGCATTTGCAACCGGCGCGCGTCCTAGAATATCACGCCCGTTAGATAATAAGAATGCTACATGTTTACGACATTTTATCTTTCTTATTAGTCCAACGATGACGCGACTCAAATAATTTCTAATCAACATTTTTATTGAAAATAATTATCTGCCTTAAATATCTTTTAAAATTAAACATATGAATATATTGATAAATAAAGCCTCATTTAACTAAAGAAATAAAAAATTACAGATAAATAAATTTGTCATTGAGCTATATATAAAATGATCAAGTGGTAAATAAATTCATTATAAACTTATATTAGAATTCTTTCAAGTATTTAAATTATAAAATTTTAACATATTTGATTTTTTTAATTTTTAATTTAATTAACCGTTATTTTATGTATCTGTAGATTATTTAAATGTTACATTTAAATGTTACATTTTTTTATATTTGTATTATTTCGTATACATTATTAATATATAATATTTCTCTCTCTCTCTCTCTCTCTCTCTCTCTCTCCCTCCTCTTCTCTTCTCTTCTCGCCTCTTTTTCTTTCTTTTTCTCTTTTTAGACACACACTATAGAATACATTTCAATAATGTTATCTTAAATTTAAAAAATTAATTATTATTTATTTTTATATATATATTTTTTAAATTAGAGTTATTTATACTTTTAAGTTCTTAATTATTAAAGGTATGATTGAATAACATTTATCAAAAAAAATACAGAATTTAGAAAGTAATGACCTTTAGACGTTTTACAAAAATATTTCTTATTGTAAACAAAAACTTGAGTGCAGTACATTTAGTAACTAGAAATAGGTTGCAATGCATAATATGCTCAGACTAAGCTACTTTTGTCCACAATCGTAATAATGTATTTCTAGCAATGTTAGGCGATCACGCGCGATAGATAATTTGCATTTAGACAATGTATTAGAAATGAAGAAAAAGTATGTATATTTTTATAATCCACATAGTTACTAGCTATAATTTAATAAATAACGTATCTTAAAAAAGATTAAAATATATTTTAATTTAAATAATATCCTGTTACTTTAGGACCAAATACATATTTGATTTAAAGAAAAATGTTTGAATTTTTAAAAAACTCTTAATATATTGTCTTATTAAATTTCGACAATCAATGTTTTACATTTTCATGAGAAAAGAATTTCTGTAACAATAAATTAATAAATATCAGTGCAAGTAATTAACATGCATAATCAGAGATTTAATATGTATTGAAATATTATCGAACATACCATTATCTTTTATTTTTGTCAAAACTAGTTACTCAAGTATATAAAGACATAATCGGTTAAGTACAGCGGAAAAAAACGAAAAATATGAATAAAACAATTAAAAAGTAATGTGGTCAGACTCGAATTATGTGACTCTCCATGTCTAAAATATCGCTTATGACAAATCGTATCGTGAGAAAGAGTAAGCTTCCTTTGTTTAAATGATATCGCTTAAATACAGTGCGAAAGCGCTAAACACTCATTATTCTCAGAACTATAAAACACCAGGGCATCATCTTGGCAAGCCTCATACTCGAGAAGCTCGTTGTTCTCGCCAGTGACATAACGCGCGTACACACATATGCATGTGGATACACAGCATTGAATATAAAGAAAATATTGGATGTAGCGTACAATAAAACACATATAATAATATGAAACAAGCAAATGAAAAATCATATAATATGTTCTATAAAATATGTAATATGTTCCATCAGTAAATATAAATATAATAAAAAAAGAGGGAATTTTAAAGAAAGAATGAAATAAAGATTTATTTAATTGCAATTTATGATTAATTGTGCTCTGATTTGAGTTTAAAAGTGATCAATAATTTCTATACTTGTGTTACGTTTCTATTCTTATTTTTGCATACGCTTGTGTATGAAACGACATTATGTAAATCTCTGTCTTGAACGTGCGAGTGCACGTGGTTGATCAACAATACACACGTGTTTAATCCGTGTTCGAATTTATAGACATATACGCAATATAAAAGAAATCGTACTTTACTCATTAATTTAATTTTCAATTTAATATATTTAACTATCTTTGATATATAATACAATTATGTAATTAATGTCCTTTGTCCTTTTTACGTAATTGCAATGACGCAAATCACAATTTTCTGTTTTTTTCTTCGTTTTATAATAAATTAGAAGTTAAAGCTAGAAATTGAGAAAATGTATATCTATCTCATAAATTTTAAATAATAATTTGTAAAATAGCATAATTAACTGAAAAATAAGTATTATTTTTTACATTAAATTAACTTAATACATAAATATTTACTTATTAAACATTATATCGTGCGCAGTCTTATTTATGTTGCAGATGAACAAAAAATTCTTACGGAAAAAATGCTCCTTTTAATACTTGTGTCAAGAATTTTTTATTTTATTAGCAGAATTATGTACAATCGTTTTCTTTTTATAAGATTGTAAGATGACTCGAATAAGATGAATCGTTGTATTGCCAACAAAGTTTTCGTTATTGAAAATGCAACTTTGATAAAGATATAAAATACTCAAAAATTGTTTATAATTATATTATTTATCTTGCGAAAATATAAAGTTATCGTGAAAAAATATAATGTCAGTAGTTTTTGCTTCAGTAACGGATATAAAATAGATTAAGGAAAAAACAAAGCAGATAGAAAATGAGAAATTATTGTTTTAGATAAACGTATATATATATATATATATATATATATATATATATATATATATATATAATATTGTACTCGATATACTTATATTTAATATTTATCATATAGATAAAAGCATGAAAGGTTGAATCATCCGATTATAAGCCGCTTCTCGATGCGAATTTTTATATTTTTATATTAGTATCAACAATAATCTGTAAGCATCTTGCACTCAAGACAATATCGAGAATTAAATAAGATTTTGTCACGCAAGAGCAAAATTAAATAATAAATATTTTTTTGTTAAACGCATACTTACGTAATATAATATATAATATTGTAACTACTAAACGAAATTAAGGAAATGTGTTTATTACTATTTCATTTCTTAATCCTTGTAAATATAATATCTATCTAATGTCTCAAAAATGTTGAAAATGTTGAATTTGAATCAATATATTAATATTATATGAATATTTGTTAACAAATGTTCTTTTAATAAAGTAAATGTTTATTTAATAAAGTGGTATAAATTTTATTCATTTAATACAATCGCTAGATTCACAAGACGAATTGGCAGAATACTTGGCAAATAGAATAAAGCATTCTGCAAAATAATAATCCAACTCAACTTTTCATTTGTATAACATTGGGTTGTAAGAATACTTAGACAGAAAATATACTAATAATATCATAACTCTATTATAGAAATATAAATAATTACACAAAGGCCATTTTCAGATAAAACGGATCTTAGTGCCTAATAATAATACGCAAAAATATTGTTAGTTACTGAGTTTCGTTTTAATCAAATATGACCTTTTGTTTATATTGATCATTTCTCGATTTTAACTTATTATTGATAAATAAATGCATTATTATCATGAAGTATCTTATAAAACTCGCAATGGATTATCAGAAAATCAATAAATCCTCATCATATAGATACAAAAGTTCATTCTTTGAATAAGTCATTCTTTGATTAAAATAATCCAAATTAATGTTATAATTTGCATTTTTAATATTATATTATATTAAAATTATTATAATATTATATTAAAATTATTTATAATGCAAAAAAATTATCATTTTAATTTCCAAAACTCGACTTTTTTGTAATAACATTTATATTCAAGAAGACTTCAGAAGAGTACTAACTTTTATTATTAACATTTTTCAACTTAATTAATTTAATAATTAATTAAATAATTAAACTGTTAACAGTAATCAATTTAAAATAAATCAATTGATTGTTTGTAAACATACATATAAATAATTATATTTATTTATTCAATTAATTATCGGCATTTTTATATATCTTTTATTGCTAATACGTAAGTATATTTCACAAGTACACATTATAACACACATTCATCATGTTTTTATTTCTTTATGATAAAGATAAAAAATTTGTTGCAATTTTTATAAATAGTCGTTCAATTACATATTAAAAAAAACTTTAATATAGTTAATATAGTTAACAAGATTTTAATTATACAAGTAAGCAATTCAATTTCTCAGTGATTCAATCCTTCATCAGTGCATAACTGTAGTTGAAAATATAAAAATACTTGGCTCCCGGTTTCGGCAACAAAATATTTGTAGTAAATATTGTTTAACTGCGAATAACATATTTATAGTTAAGTGAATGTGTCGTCTCGTAAACAGGTTTACACTACTGATAATTAACTGTGTAACGAAATATCTACACTTCACGCGTTTGACTTTATGCATTTCGTTTCAGTTGAAAATAGACATTTCGAAGTCACTAGCATTATATGCTAGTTACATGTATAACACGTACGGGGAAAAATATTTCCAATAAAATGTTTATACTACTGAGAAAGATTTATAACAAAATTTTTTTATAAATGTTATCTTTAGAGACTTTGTGAGAAAATGATATGATCATAAAAAGTTAAAAAAAAATAATTTTTAAATTAAATTATATTAAATTATATTAAATTATATTAATTTCTACTGAATTTAAATAGATAAATCCATTGTCATTTTATTTATCCACGTAACAAGACGTCAAATGACATCTTAATAATGTTTCTTTAATAACGTCAATAAGAAAGACATCATTAAAATGTGCAAAATACAATAGGAATCTAGAAGCATTTACATACTTTAAGTGATTAAATCTATCAGTTTATTTAAGAAATAAATTTATTAAAATGTTTTTTACAGAGTATTTAAAATTATATCGTCCAATCTGCTTTATTGTAGAGAAGAAATATTTAGAAAAATCAATAAATTATTTTCAATCTCATAAGAAGAGTGATGACATATCGAGTCAGCTTTGATGCTGGCATAAATCTTGAGCTTTCGCACGAACTTCCGTGAAACATTACGCTCCTGAACACTTCAATACGTAACTATCGTTACATCATGACAAGCTGTGAGTTTTATTTCACAGAAAGCTTAGTCGACACACATTAAAATGACAAGAATATCTAAAACTGTATTTAACTATTGATCCCTAATCTAAACTCACCTTTTTCGCATGATACCAAAATATATAAATTTTTTCAACTCGACAATCTGCTCTGAAAGATTATGTTTGTGAAATATTTAACAATTGCATAATTATCGCTATACCACATTCGATTATTAAAAAATCGAAATAGAAGTTATTATAGAGTAAAAATTACAGATTAAATTTTAAAATTATCATATAATGTATATTAGTTTACTATTATTACTAATTACTAATTATTACTAATATACAAGTCATCTTTTTGTTGAAGTATATTAAACAATTGAATGAGAATATGTAAAAGCTATGTTACTTTGAATATTATGCACAATTAAAAATTTTTTTTTTTTAATTTTAAAAATATTAAATATTTTAAAACTGTTAAAAATTTTATTGTATATAGAATATCTTGCCTTTAAAATATTCGAGTATTTTAAACATTTAAAATTCTTGTGGATAAAAAATTGTTCTAACTGTATAAATATAATGGGTTAAAACATAATAACAATTATAAAACGTTATGAAAGCAAAAGTATATTTTTATAATATTCGAAAATATTAAAACTTTCAACACTAATTCGAAACTTAAAATTTTCAATGCATTTGAGATTTTCTAACTACTCAAAATTTTAAAAAAATTTTTTGATTTTGAATAATGTGTTCGAAATACTTCAAAATTTTCATCATATATTCACAATGATATATTCAATTTATTTTAAGTCTATTATTATACAAAACAAGCTTTTCACATCATATATTAAAATAACGAATGATTTAATCACATACATTTTAGCACGAATCAAAAGAATCGATGTATGGAACATTAGATATATGAAGATGCTGGAATTTGATTAGTTATTTCTCACAATTGTCATATAAGAGAAAACTCGTCCATACGTCTAATTAAATACACGCTGCTCGGAATTCGATCATTCATTGCGGCGAGTCTCATCGCCGCAGTAAATACGGACACTCGTGACAGACGTATCGCCGATGTTATAGCTCTTCACTGTATCGCGCGACGAGCGCGATTCACGCTCATTCATTACATAAAGCAGCTCACTGTTTACCAAGAGCCCGCTTTATTTTTAGTCATGCCGCGTTACTTTATGCGACGCCCGCCGATTTGCGAGACCGCACCGTTGTCGTCCCTCGTTCGCTCGCTCTTGGTTCTTGCGCGGTTAAATCCCGTTTACGCAACCACGTTTCGCAGCCGTCTTCATTATCGGATCGTGCCGCATGCGTTCAAAACCCGCGCGTGCAAAACGCATGTTCCGATGCATCACGATCGCGTCTTATTCGAACGGTTCGCTCTGCTGATAACGAGAGTCGGGAAATCATCGTTTAGCGCAAAACGTTTATGTAACAATCATGTTACGTGATATGTAATTTTAGACAAATTAATGGGGATTTTCCTTCGTAAAATAGCTACAATGCGTCGACTGAATAACAAGAAAAATAAGAATATAAAATTTATTAATTTTGTCGAATAGATGTTGTAATAAATATTTAAATAAATCATCAAGAAAAACGAATTATGAATATGCATCATATGTTCAGTATCGATTGTATTTACTATTAATCACGAACATAAAGTTGATACATTTTGTTTTTATTATATGGCGTAAATTTTTTTTAATAATGCCTACTTTAAATAGCTATCTGATTTTTGTAAATTAATCAACGGAAAAGGTCTTACATAAGCAACTAAAATCATAGCTTCTCTGAAGCAGTTCTAACCACATTTTTGTGAAATGGCGCAATCAGTAAGTACTCGCAAGACGTTTCAGTGGTGTGTATCCGGTTGATTGGAGGAATCCAAATCGGTATTTGCGCTTTTCAATCGTATTGAACTCGTTTAGCATTACTCAACGCTCTAATAAACACACGACTCGGTAAGATGCCTAATTGCGAAACACGATGTTTAATCATGTATGCGCGATAGATCGACTAAGTATATGTGACAGTGCGCGACGATCTTTCTGAGACAACCATTATTATTTATGAAAGTGTCGATTATAATTTGATGCAAATAATATGATATGTATCACATAAAATAAAACATGAAACTAAATTTTTCAAAACAGGAGAGAACAGCAAAACGTAACACTTTTTATATTGCACGAAATTCGAATAAATAATTATTAATAAATTATACATTTCTACTTAGCAATTTTCTACTTTTTTTAAACTGTAAAATAC
>Ga0157364_1004247_pt1 | contig 14246 bp, 6 predicted proteins | sample AttsexASBM2_FD_111476 | JGI IMG/M metagenome (GOLD analysis project Ga0157364, IMG submission 111476) | Fungus gardens microbial communities from leaf cutter ant in Ribeirão Preto, State of São Paulo, Brazil - Atta sexdens ASBM2 | ecosystem: Host-associated > Fungi > Mycelium > Unclassified ... | reverse complement strand
GCGTTAATTACGTATTAATTACGCGATTAAAATGTGAAAATTAATTTAATCGAGAAATTAATATTATATCGCAACATGAAGTAAATGCTTGGATACGCGATGTCTTCGAGATAACTAGTGCAAGAGAGAAACTGCGGAAGAGTGTGAGTCATCTTCGCGAGTTCGTTCCCATTCGCGGTAACGTGATACGCGATCCTTCGCACGTCGTTCTAACAGTATCTACGTGATCGTTCTCAGGGACCTGGGACTCATCAGAGCAGCGTTGACCCGAAATCATGAGAACGTACTCAGGAGCCTACGTGACTCGGCTCACGCGAATACTCGGACACTCTCTCAAACAACTCGTCAACCACTCGTCGTCTGACTTGGCAGAAATGTCCGAGTTTCCATTGAATCGTTTTCGTCGAGCAATTTCCGACAAAAACTTTCGATAAATACACAAATGGATTTAAATATTAAGTGTATACGCCAATATAATTCACTCGTCAATATCGGTGATTAAATTATATTATTGTATAAATAGATATTTTTAAATAGATAGATTAAAGTAAATTGTAATCATCGGTATCAGTCAGAAATTATCCATCTGACCATTATTTGCGATATTATTAAGATAAGTATTTATCTCGATTTTCCTTTATTCATTTATAATTTACTTATCGTCGTACAATAGAAGCAGTTATTATTGACCGAGCAGTTATTATTGACTATTATTTCTGTTTTTAGATTGATGTTATATTTTTTTATATAAAAGATAGAATTTTGAAATTCTTTGATTTTTCAATATTTGATTTTCAATATTTTTCAATCTATTAGGTGTAGTTAAAAGAAATCCATTATTTTTCCATTCAATTTCATGCAAAAATAATGGATTTCTTTTTACTACACCTAATATATCCTTTATATTGATGAAATATTTTATTTTTCTTTATTTTTATAATGATTTATTCGTTTTAGTGAGTAAAAAATCTTGAATACTTGTAATATTAAAATGATTTATATATTGTCGTCACTCGTTTCTATTAAAATCGCATCTCAAACATGATTGATACTAACACATGTATCGATAAATACTAAGTATTCACAGCTATAAAGCTAGAGTCGACTTGAAAGCGCCGAACTTCAAATGTAATAAATTTGCACTTTGTACAATGTCTGTCGCCATAAATACGAGAATATTTAGGCACAGAGTAGTTCGCGCTCGCCTATTTGCATCTTTATCTGGCTGTCAAAAGGATGTTTAATTTAACGTACAGATAAGCGGTATATTCGTGATTATCGGCTGCGTGCACGCCTATGCGCATGGTATACTAATCGAAATGACGGCAGACTGTCGAAAAGGGGAAGGTATCTATTTTTAGCCATAAGCTTCGCCGCCAGTCCTTAATCCGATTGATTGAGGCTACCCAGTAGCAATTTCACAGACGTAACACGTGGTAAACGTCTCTCAGATGCGATGCGATTTTGCGGAAATTTCCTCACGATCGGGCAGCACGTTTTATAACTTGCGGGAAAAGATAGATGAGAATTTGTACGCATACTCATTTCATTAGCTAAGCGTATATAAATGTATATAAAAGCGTTTAAAAAGTTAAATGGATATTCTTTGTGCAGACTAGATGTGTTAAATATCGCGTGAAATATTTCCATTGTGTTTTTAATTAACTTTCATATTGTTGAGAATAAACGGCTATTAAAGCTTAAATAATGTTTAATTTGAAGCAAATTATATAATTATCTTTATCTCTGAATAGTTTGTCGAAATTTTTTTTATTTAAAATATGTATGACCACGTCAAATGTTTAAACAGGTTAAATACAGCGATGCTTCTACTTGCGGTTTGTTGTTGATACAATAGAGGCTTTTGCCAGACACGTTTACGCAAGAAGTGACAAAGCGTCGAAGATCAGCTTGCACATTCTGCGGTATCATGATACTCTTGTAGTGTCAACGCGTGCTGCCTTGACAAGCACGTGTTTGTTCATGTACTGTCAACTTATTGCTAATTGTTGGTGCAATATCGGCTGTGTTCAGCAGAGAAAGCAGCTTTGCAACTGTTGTAAACTTTTGCAATATAATTGGTTTATACATTTAGATCCAATGAGAAACTAAAGGCAGGACGAATCATATTAAAGAATTTTGCAACAGTTGCAAAATTATTTGCTGAACGCTACCATTGTTTTTTCTCTAATTGATAAGTGCTACTTTAGAGAGAGAGAGAGAGTACATACAGCTTTTCTAAATTCTTAAGCCATTTTACAATGTGCTTTTTGTTTCCTTTTTCTTGTTTTTTATCTTTTGCTTTTTTCTTCTTTGCAATCGTTTTATCAACAATTGTTTATCAACAATTTTTTGTTACGTTTCTTCTTGTTTCTTTCGAAGTTCATTAACTTTTATCTCGGGCGATATAAAACAAAAAACCAGATAAGAAGTAAAAAGACAAGATGTAAAAAAAAAAATAACAAACAGTAAGAAACAAGAAACAAAAAACACATTGTATATAAAAGCTTTAATCATATCTTGAGTACGGTATGAAAAATCATGATATTATGAAATATGTAATTTTTTAAATATGGTTAAATTAAGTTAAATTTTTCATAAATGTATGTACTTGCTGTCGTTTTAATTAGGTATCAAGTAACGATTGTTTGACGAGTGATTGATAACACGTTACATTTATTGAGAAACAACAAAACCATCTTTTGTTCCACGCGAATAAATTCTGGATAAATGTTAAAAATATGCTGTTATTTTCATACTTGAATTGGAATGGGCAGTGCGATTGAAAGTAACATATCAAGCTCACCGATTAATGGCCCGAATTAACGAAGTTTAAACGACTGTTATCGTAAGTTAATTTATGAGGATAAATAATTGGCAAATGATATGACTAGAAATCATGCATGTTCAATGTGAAATAGCAAGATATCTTTAGAAATTGTAGCGATTTTTATATAAACAAAGTTGTACCGCGAGGTCAAATTGAAGCTAAACGCAGCAATGTGAGTTAACAAGCCATTAAAATACATTAATAATTAGTGTAACGTTTAAGACACCTGTTCACTCACCTGCTATCTTCTGTGACATCAGAAGCGAAAGTACACAATAAAAATTCTTGCAAATTATATTTGTATAGAAATATTTTTCAATAAAATATTACTTGCAATTGATACAATAGACTGAAAACTATCTTATTTATGAAATAAAGGCTCTCATACTGCAGATGTTAAATTCATAACATCAAATTATATCCAATTTGAGTTTTTTTTAATCATTTCTATCAGATTGCTACCGTTTCTACTCTATGTATCATTAATTTAACTAAAACAATGGAGTTAAATAATTTAACTCATAAAAATATATTAAATTTGACTCAAGTAATTTATTATTTATCAAATGCATACATGAATATGGACGCTGTTTACTTCGAAAATAATTAAAGAAATTAATTGATTTATATTTTGACACATAAAAGTTAAAAATACAAAATGTTATTTAACTTAAGAGGTTACTTTAACAATATAGTGGTGAGGGAACAGAAGCCTTAACCTTTTATATATAAAACAATCAAGAAATGATAAAAAAATTAATGACGAGCATTATATTAATTTATGTTAATAAAATAAAATCTTTTTTTTCGTACTCCGAGACTCTAATCCTTGCATCTTTGAACGTAGCAGTCGGAAATGTTTCACATGCACCTTTTATCGCGGCTTGCCATCTTAATCGTCGCGTTAGATATGTGTCTAGTGGGCGATTTATCTCGCGGATAGAAGCTCCGATTTGTCAGCGCTACCAAACGACGTAATCTGTCCACGTTGATTCGCACGAGATCGCCGCTGATCAAATAATGGCAATCGTCGAGTCTCTGAATAGGCACTCCGGTGCTTTGATTCCCGACGTCCATCGACGTTCGCAGACTGAGTGCACAAAGTAGCGATAAGTGCGTTCGTTCGTTCGTAATCAAGCAAGAATTCTGCGCACGGCCACGATTAACTCGCAGTGAATAATATGAGAGGATTATGCAAGTAAACGCGGTTTGCGCGGTAACGTATACCGAGTAAACAACGTTCCGCTCCGCGCGTCCGTTGCGAATCCGGATGGATTCAGACGTAACGAGAATGGCGGCGTAGGTTGCGAGTTGGCGTTTATGAACTGCGAATTTAAACGTGTGGAATTTTTTGTGGGATGTGATCCCGTACGATGCGAGAAAACGACAAAACGGAGACAAAACTGACGTGAGAAACAAGAGGTTCCCGCCATGTGTCGATTGTTTTTCTGTTAATGTGTACCACATTATGTAACGTGTATTAATAAATTAATGCTCAATGACATAACGTAAAATCATTTAAGGTTATTAAGATCCTGTTCCATCAATGTAGATTAATCTTGATTATTTAATCTTGATTTAATTTTCTTTTTAAATAACTTTTTCTAACTCTAAGAATTAAAAAAAGATAAATAGTAAGTAAGACAGAGATTAAAGTTAATCTTACATAGATTAACTTTTCTGGTTTACACTTACTCATTTAACTCAAATATAAATATAAATATTGTATTTTTCTCATTTTAATTTGTAAAAAGGCTTTATAATTATAAATCAAATTACTAATATTAAGAAGCATTAAAGTCAAGGTTGATTCTTTTCGCAAAATTGTTTTTGTTTTGTTATTTTTATTATTACGTAGTTGATTTAAGTTACAAACAAAATTTCCAACCTCTATAATTGAGTCATCTTCAGTATTGAAGAAATCATTAAAAATTATTAATGATTGCATATGCATTGTTTTAACGCTGAAGTTGACCCAATTAAAGAAGTCGAAACATTTGTAATTTAAATCAACTACACAATGTAATAACGAAATAAAAATTATTTTGCGAAAAGAATCAGCGTTGGCTTTAATATTTCTTATTATTAATAATTTGTATTTTTTTATGATTAATCACTAAATTGATTTGTAATAATAACTTTAAAGTTGCTACAAAATCATCAATTATTTATTAATTAATCATTAATATTTATTAATTAATAATCATAGCTATAAAAATACAATTTTTACATTATTAGGTTAGGAGATCAACCACGAGTTAACCAAAAATGAAAAACCCTGATAATGTTTTCAAGATTGATCCTTGTCTGTGTATCTGACATCGCGTAATCAGGAATTCTTCACGTTCGATTTTTTGTCGCAATTCATCGGCGCATCTGGGAAATTAAACGGAACAAAATGTTAGTAATGTGCAACATAATTTTACATTCCGTTATATCTTGTACGATAACATCAAGTGACGAAGTATGTCTAAAGAATTTACGTTAAGCGATGCATGTCTTGCACATTTCGAACGGTGTCAAGCGTTTATTAAGTCAACTTTTCCATTTTCCGATGACCTCGCTACGATCTAACATCGTGTACATTTATGGCGTTATCGCATGCATCTTTCCGAAGCGACTAATAATGCAAATTGACGTGTCGCATTCGACCTTCCTATCTACCTATTGCAGTGTTTACAATATACATAATCTTGCATACTCGAGCGAAACGATATCTACGGAAATTCTTTGTTTTCGAGAAAATTGTATTTTCAAAATACTTCAACGAAAAAATATTCGTTATCTAAAATATCTAAAGTATATACCGCGATCATATTATTTTCTTTGCTGAATAGTTAAAAAATAGTTAAAAAATTAATCGAAACGTACATGTAAATGATCAATTATCAAATTTTTTTATAAAAAATATTTTACATGGTTTAATATCAACAAAGGATCTTTTATTAAAATATTAGCGCACTGTCTACAATGTCGATTCCCACTAGCCTTATAATTTTTTCCTTTTTATCATATTTGAAAATATTCATGATCGGTGCGCTTATAAAATGATAGATAATTAGATTTCATTCTAATAAACAGATGAATATCATCGCAATATTTCTGCATTCTTCTTGAAAAAAATCTCATAAATTTGATTTACAATCTTAATGAATTATAGATTTATAATCGGTTCTTATTTTAAAACCATCTTAATGTCTTAAGATGTTAAAACGGTATGATTGACTTATGATATTTTAAGGCTATATTTAAAACAGTCTTAAATATATAAGAACCAACCATATATGAATACCAGCCATAGAACGCCGCGTGCATAGTAACTATTAATTTTTATAATTCACATCCTTGCAAGAGCATTAATCACATGCGTGCCTACATATAGTCGATTATTCATTCCGGAGGCAAGAGATCGTGATAAACCCAGTATGTCATAAATTTTCAGAAGTTCGTGTGTAACAACGAATTTATTGTTTGGTCTTTCACGATATTTATATCGGTAACGAGAACGTTAATCTCGCATATAGAAAAACAATATTAGATCGACATAATTTATTTTTACCTGCAATTATTTGGAATAATTGCACTGTACGAGAGAGCGAATTTTCTTTTCTTTTCGCAGAATGCGAGTCTCGAGGGTATTTTAAAACTATGTTTATGCTGTAATGTCGACGCATTCAATTAGACGAAAGTGCAAACGTGACTAACGACGGTTTACGACGGAATAGGTGAACGAACTCGAAGTAAACCTTATCGCCCGGATGATTTGTACGGTTAGAAGAGCGGAAGAGCTGTGGTCATCGCGCCATTTTAATATCGCACGTGCATCACACGTGACACGTAACGACTCGCGTGAATATCACAACGATTTATGGTGACTGACAAACTGATTGTCCCAATCGACTAACCTGTTTTTATCTTCCCTTCATCCTGTCAATTCTCGTGATACATTAGAAACTTGCTTACGCAATCGATAAGAACTTAAATATGATGGATAGGAGATTTGATCATTAATTAATTGTGATTAATCTTTTTATTCGATTTTTTGTTGTATTTTTTATTAATATAAACATTTCGAGGTCAAAAATTAAAAAAAAAAGTGTCGCGCGTTTTAGAGTACGTAACGCGTTGCGTTGCCGAGAAAATCAGGAGTGCAGAACGTGAACTCTGTTGATCAATGATAATATTTGTAGATATTAATTGAATTATAGAGAATGAAACTTGTTTACAAAAATCTCGTTTATTAATTGTTTCTACGACGAAGACTTGCAAGTTGAAAATTAAGTAAGATAAAAATATGCGCATCGATAGCGCGATCATTTCATAATTATGCAAGGAATAAGGCGCATTGAAGCGAGGAATATAAATTCACGTCCGTTATGTTATTAACAAATCTATCTTCATAACGACGGTAGATGAACCCGAGATTTCATGGTGATGAGATCATTCTCGTGATTATACTGGAGCTTGAAAGCGCAAATATTTATCATACCATTTACCACACCATTTGTGAACTTTAACAAATTATATGTTATGAGTAGCTTAAATTCTCATAAAAATAATTACATAAAATTAACTCGTTTGACGTAATAATTTTTTATTACAATAACATTAGTGCAGTACAATTTAATGAAATTAGTTATAAATAAAATAAAATAAAATAAATATAAAATTGTTATTTAAAATTTAATCTTATTTATCTATTCACTGTTCAATTTTATAAACGTTATCTTTTTTATTTTCTAATAATACGTTTTACATATTTTATTTTATACTTTTTTTATTTTTATTTAAGATGAACAATTACAATCTCGTGAATTTTCATAGTAAAATAAACTGGTGGAAACTATAAGATTTGAAAATAAAAAAGTCTATCCCTAGACATAGATATGTCTTATGATCTATATCGTTCATATACAATCGAACTTCCTTTTATTTAGTTCCAATTAAAGCGGAATATTGATAGCAGAGTTTTCTTGTTCTTTCTCACACACACATACAAAAGAAAGTTTTTCTCAAGATTCTTATATATTTTATTTAAATAGCTTTATTATTAAATAAATCTTCCCTTATTCGATTATACAGCTATAGATGGTATCGATAATTCTGTATTGTGTTACTTAGTAATCAGCTTATTGCATAAAAGTTAAGAGTCGCATATTTATGTGATAATTTACAAATTGCGAAGTACGATTCTTTGTTATTTCCAAATTAGCAAAAGATTTGTATCATTAAAAGATGCATAATTTTGTATTATTTATCATTGTTCGATTATACAGCTATAGATAGTATCGATAATTCTGTTACTTTGATTGTGTTACTTAGTATTCCAATGAGCTTGTTGCACAAAAGTTAAGAGTTGCATATTTATGTGACAATTTGCAAATTGCGAAGTACGATTCTATGTTATTTCTAAATTAACAAAAGATTTGTATCATCAAAAGATGCATAATTTTGTATTTATTTATCATTATATCATTATTAATCAAGATAATTATTCTTATGGTCCAAATCTGATAATTCATTTGATTTACATTTGGCATAATACTTGATTAATTAACAAACTCATAGATTTTAGTTTTATCAAATATACAATGTAAAAATTAATATTGATCTTGTTTGATATTCTTATAGTGAAATAGTTATCTTGATAAATCATTACTCGTTATTTATAACTATTTCTTTTGTAATGCATGCTAAGTGTTTTATTAGCATACAGTGGAAAGAATGAAATTTGTCTGCCAAAATAGTCATTTTAAAATAAATGCGTCGGAGATATTATTTGTATATCATATTTATTTATGTACATCGAAGAGACGAGTCTGTCCTTGAAAAACCGTTAATGTAAATACGTGCTCATTTTTATCTGTTAAATGTATAAGTGAGTACAAAGCGAATCACGTTATGAATGTATAAAACCATATATATAAAAATGATCGTGAAGTATGATACAACATGAAAGAACATGAGATTTAACGGTATATTTATTTAAAAAATAATTTTCTTTGAATGCAATGATTTTTTAGATGTAATAATTATTTTCGAAATTGTAATAATTTAATATTTATATAATAATAATTTTAATTTATCCACTTTGAAATATAAAATTTTTTCTTCTATGTTTTTGATAATTTTATTTGCAAAGATTAATACTATACATATACGATGAAAATTGATGTAAAAATTGACATTATATTATTTACAAGAAAAGAATATGAAATTTCCCTTCAACTTGACCTCGTGGGGTTACCGTGATCGATATGGTGGCTGTTGTTGCTATTTTTAAAGATATTATAGTGTGTCATCGCGTATGTCGTTCAACGACATTCATTCTTCATATAATATGCACCGAATATATTAACATCAGCGTGTTAAAATTTAAAAGCATTTTAAAGATATTAGAAACAACATTTAACATTAAAATATTTTTAATTAGTACATTAATAATTAAAATTACGATATATGCAGTGTTCATTAAATTTCGTTTCATTAAATTTTGCTAAAAAGCTATGGATTTCAATTTCATCAAGGGTTTTTTTAATACAGAAATGGGGTAGCTGCTTCTGTTAGTATTTATTGTAATAATAAATTTTATTATTTCTGGAAAGAAATTGAAAAATTACGATACATATTATGATGGAGTCTCATTAAACTTTCACTAAAGATATATAAATTCAATTTCAATTTCATTAAAGGTCTTTTCAATTCAGAAAGAAACGAGATCCTTCTTTTTAGTACTGATTATTGTAATAACAAATTTTATTATTTCTGTAAGAAATTTGCTCATGACAATGCGAGTAAAATATAATTGAGTAATTTATTCAGAAAATTACTGTTGCTAGTTGTTATTCATTCTTTTTTTATCGTTTCTAGGAGATAAAATTTTCCTCGCGTGCGGAAACATTGTATTATTATCGAAGGACACTGAAAAGTGGCTGCTGCGCGAATTGCCGGAACTATTGTAAAAGCTCATGGAATTGAATAAGCATTCAACAGAGAATAACAATTTTTTTCTATCTGCGCAGAATCCTGGGTGGAGTTGGTGCCGGACCCGCCGCTGGCGACCCGGACAACGCCGACGCCGTTTAGCATTACCGGCGAACGTGAATACCTGCGACTTCTCAGAGAAGCACAGAGAGATTCTACACATTCATCCGCGAAGCATTCCCTGGCGTCTTCGCGCCGGGACACTCCGAGGGACAGGTAAGACTTTATTTTCCGGATCTTTTATCTTCCAAGTGAATTGGCGACGCCTCGCCGAAAATCGCGTGGGACACATAACTTTTCGATACTTTAAGAACTAGAAAGTAAGCGATTTCAGAATAAGATACCGCTTTTCGAGAAGTTTGGGAAAATCTTCTCGATCGTTGATTTGTCAGAAATCGGATTAAGATTTTCGGAAATTACGATGATTGAACTTGGACAGTTCTAACTTTCTGCAAAGTTTATACAGCCATAGTACATAAAAAAAATTAAATAATAAGATTTAAGCAGTAAAAAGAATCAATAGATTTGTTACTGTTTACGTTATGATATCTACTTATTTTACGATATCTGATCGTGATTGCTTGAATTGTAATGCTTCAATTTTTGTGTGTCATGGCCTTTAAAGTGTCCTTCATGCTGATCACTCAACTAATTTTTAGCGTCAAAATAGATCGTACAATAAAAATTGATGAATATCAAACGTCACTTTTGACCTATTTGGCGTTAAAAATGAACGTTGAGTATCAGCATGAAAAGGTACTTTATACATCGAACCAAACAGAGCCAAGCACGTGGGGATTCGAAAGATGCTTTGAAACAGTATAAAGCCAACTCTTATAATCTCCAGACAGTTTGAAGACTCGGCCAACAAAGCCGGCCATTCAACTATATACCTATATTCACGCAAGTTCTCGGTGCGCAAAAGACGACGTTTCCCCTCACATATCCTGCATGAGTATAATGAGAGAAAACGTTTGCTTCCGTTCCCTTTCCTTCTTGGGAAGGACTTCGGAGTAAGAAAAGAAGCGTCGTGACTCAGAGGCGAGGAATGACGATCCGTACACATGGAGAACTATTTTTTTTTTTTCGTCGCTTCATCATCAAGCGTCAGGGTGTGGCTCAAGGTCATGTAGATAAAAACTGTAGAAGGCGAGTGACCCCACTGAGTATATTATAATTTCGCTTAGCGAATTGCGAATTATATACATAGAAATAACTTTAGAGTAAAAATTCAAAATCATAACTGAAAGACTAATTCTTTATTTTTTGAATTTTATGATGCACAGCTAATTGAAAGCAAAAATTCATATTATTTTTTTAGAGCAAACTTTTTATAAATTCGAGCAGAATTTAGTCAATATATAATTATTATAATTACTACATTGTTACCTGCACTTTTAAATTGATTTTAAACAATGCGTTAAATTAATTTTCAGTCGTGGCGCAATAATCGTAGCAATGTTGTGATCATGTCGCAATAATCGTAGCAATGTCGCATATCGCTCGTAAACAAAGTTATAGTTACAAGTAAACATTTATATTTTTACTTTTGCTGTTTAGACGGCTGAATTAACATATGGCTCTTAACTTAAAATAACATCATTGAGAGACCCGCGTAAATATCTTGGCAGAAGAACAACTAATATGCGTTTGTATGCTTTGTTGCTAACAAAAAAATGTAATTCGATATCTCTATGCACAGATCTATTAAAAGTATTAATCTATTAAAAGTATTAGTTGCTGATTCTTTGACACAAAAAATTTTTTAATGATTTGCGAGAAATATTATACACAGTACTCAATCGCGTCATAATAAAAAACATTGATCTGTAGTCATCGTGTATATGCTTTGTGTTTGTATGTGTTTCTCTAACAATAAGTAATATTATCTCGAGCATAAAAGTCACTGTTATTAACAATACACAACAACGAATATCCAGTTCAATCTCGAGATATTCTGCGGTATGTAATATCGTGCATATTGAATTATTTAACCCGCTTAGGTCTATTAATGTAAATTAATTTTAATCTCTCTTTAATTTATTTTTTATCCTTTTCCAATTAATTTAAAATTAAAAACAGATTAAAAGTAAATTAAGTCTAGATTAAAGTTAATCTACATTATTTACTGCGTTGTCTATACACTCGGCATTATCACCTGTTTTCTTTGTGAAAAAATTTTGAAGAAGAAAATTAGCGTAGGCTATTTAACAAGTTTGACAAACGACATGAATATGATAGTTGTTAACGTTTTAACACAGGGAAATAAATATAAATTTATTAAATATCGTTCTTAACGAAAAATTTTATCATTATTATACATGAATTAATAAATTTTGATTTTTTAAAAAGTTAAAAAATTATAAAAAATTAATTTTTACATAAATACACTGTCAGAAATGTAACCACGAGCTTCCTTTTATGTAAATAAAACTTGTGGTTATGAAATTAAAAGTAATAGTCTAACTGAAAATTAAGTTATAGTAGTTACTTAAATGTAATGAACGTGTACATTAAATTTCATGTACACGTACGCAGATATACTTTTCAGTTATAAATAATTAAAAAATTTTTAACAGTACACGCACACACACACACACACACACACGCACACACACACACACATAATCCAGCAGAAACAAACGTTTCTTAGAAATGTTGTTTCGCCAGGATGTATTAATAAAAATTAACTTAATCAATATTATATATATATATATATATATGAAACGAATTAGATTAGATTACATAAGATATCGCATTAAAACATGAGAGAGACTACGATATTAATCTTTATATATTTAAACGAAGTTAAACATAATGCGTTTTATCTTGAAAAAAGAAAAATCAAAGTAGAAGAGTCGATAACGCGTAATACGTGTATATGATGCACTTGATATAAATGCGCTTATCGCAACTTGCAACTCTTCACTGAGATGCATTGATGATTACGAGCTCGATAGCGATTGCGCTGCTCTTCGTCGTGATATCGATGTTGGAGGGCAAGAATAACCGCAGCTGTCAACTGCGAGTGTCGGTTCGACACTTCGATCACGGTTTACGATGTACTGATGGATTACGCATAATACGCGGGAGGTCGTAAACTTCCAAGGTGACATATTATCGCGGCGATTTTTTGCGCGTTATTTTATCGCTTGACCGGAATGAATCTGGCGATAAGCAACTTGGCGACACTTCTCGGCGATTCTTGCACAAATTAATCGAAAAAGAAGCAGAGAAAATATAACGTTCATTTTGCGAATTACATAATATAATAAAAATAATATATTTCTTTATCTAATTTTTGACATATTAAATTTCAAAATTAATCTCTTTGTAGTTCAGGTTAATACCAAAATAGAATATTTGACCAGTATAGAATATTTGATTTTTATTTTGATATATTTATTATGTCAACTCCATTTCTGTTTGCTTTAATAAATTATTGGTATGTATATATATATATATATATATACACATACACCAGCATAAAACGAGAATTTTTTAAAATATACGATATTAAAATATACGATTTAAAATATAAAATAAATATTAAAATCAAATGAGAATTATAAAACGATGTAGATTGGACGTGAAATAATTTCACAAAGAAAAAATTTAAAACTCTCTCATTTCAATAATGCAAAAATTAAATTAAAGCATTTTATTTTAAAAAAGTGACCAAAAATACATTTTATACAATATAATTTGATAATTTAACATTCTGATTATCTATAAAAATAACATGTGGAGAATCGTTGCAGTTTTAAATCAAGTGAGTCATAGCGACAAGTGTTGAATAATGTTGGTTAAATAAATAAGCGTAAACAACAACAATCTCTGTTGGAGGATTTTGTGATGGGAAGTTACCATTTACATTATCTGCAACGTTTATAGATCATAACAGGTCTTTCCTTGAATTTGCAGCCCGAAGAGCCCGCCGAACAGCCCGAACACAGAACTCTCAACCGAAGATGAGCTCAAAGGAGTCTACATAAATTACAGCTGCAATAAGGTCAGTTTCAATCGACTCTTTACTACGTATATTTTACGTAGTAAAATTTTATATTTTATATTTTCTGCTTGACTATAGAAAAGCATGGCGTATGGCATTTATCTATGTGAGCGTAATTACGTTCGTCTCTATTATGTCGCGCGATATGCTCGGTTGCGAATATGCACGATAACTATTGGAATCGTTCTAGAAATATGTTGCAATCGGATTTTTTTCTCGGAAAACATCTGCCATCAATATTGCCTTCACTGTATTATATATCATCATTTTATTTTTTACTCACGTTACTTGAGTTCAATAAAGTAAACAAAGTCGAACGTTATGATTGAAACGAGGACGAAGTCTCGTAACTGTCGCATAAAGTTTGGAGTTTATACCTAAGCTACTACTATACTTGAAGCAAGATATTATATCTGTGAT
>Ga0157364_1004246_pt1 | contig 14249 bp, 4 predicted proteins | sample AttsexASBM2_FD_111476 | JGI IMG/M metagenome (GOLD analysis project Ga0157364, IMG submission 111476) | Fungus gardens microbial communities from leaf cutter ant in Ribeirão Preto, State of São Paulo, Brazil - Atta sexdens ASBM2 | ecosystem: Host-associated > Fungi > Mycelium > Unclassified ... | reverse complement strand
ATTCCACTCTACCTACACATAAAATATTTGGTGATTATAGCCAGACACCTTGTATATAGTATATATATATATATATATATATATATATATATATATATATATATACGGTATATAGTAGAAACAACGTTTTTTCAAGCGGCATAAATAATTGACATAAATAATTGACAATATTAAATAAGAATCAATCGATAAGATTAAACACGCTGAAAAAGACATTGTTATTACGAATACTAGTTATTACGAAGAATATTGCTTAGATGTTCTAATGATGAGGATGTTTGCATGGAATGCAAGTTTAGGTTCGATTCCCAGCTGAGGTAATATTTTTCACAATTAAATTATTTACAGATTTTGTATTAAGATGAAAGATCCTATCTAAAATGTCTATGAGCATCAAAATTATGATCAGATTGTCGTATTTCGGTTTAAACCTGCATCTCCTTAAGACAAATAACCGGCGCACAATTAGCTTGAACTGGAAATTGTATAAATTTACAAAAGAAATGTGATTAGACACGAAGAACTGCCTCGACCAAATATAATATTTTTCACTTACGCGTGTGTAATTGTCGTTTCGCAATGGAATATATGTATCTCTGATTTTCATAAAATAGATGTATGAAATTATTTTCTTTTTGTTTCAAGTACGTATCCCAGATAATTCTTTCTTACCATCAATGCAAGGTAACACATTTTTAAGTCCTTGTTAATATCGAAAGTGTTTTGCCGAAAGTGTTTATTGCCGACAAGCGTTTCTTGCTGCATAAAACATGGAGGAGGCGCAGCATTTAATTTTGCTTCTCACTATTCATCGAGTTTTTTTATATTTTTTAAAATCCAAAATTCGATATTTATGCAATTATTTGCAGCAATAAATAATGTCTTAGTAAATCTTAAATTAACCTTATTTTTTTTTATTCCTTCCATCTGCAATCTTTTTATGTTAGTTTAAGTTTTCGATTATCAGCAAAATGAAAAAATTCAGAGTTGCTTTTTTTTTTTAACATTTTCATCACATTATTAAACATCACATTATTAAAGTTAAAAATTATTTTTAATAAAACTGTTTTTAACTTAAATGTTAAAACTTTTATTTAATAAAAATTAAAATTTGAGCAAAAAGAAAGAAATTTAAAAGCGAAATTTTGTTTTGTACCAAACAAGATCCGAATTGTAGACGAAAGATTAAACGTTATCCCTTACACGTTCCTTCACTCGAAATTATATAAAAAACTAAGTTCTATTATCTATCATCTTAAAGGAATTTGACTTATCAAGCTTGCAATTTTTAATCACATTAAAACAATTATCATACGTGGTTTCTTGAGGAAATAACTTGAGGAAATAACACTGTGTCTGAATAATATTGAATAATATTGTGAGAAGCAATAATTTGATTGTTTTAATTAATGATATTTCCGGATTCCCATGGAATTGTGATCGGCGTGAGCCAATAGATTCGCGCCTGCATCACTCTAATACATGCCGGTATCATAAATTTTCTCGCTTGGAAGGGAGAAATAGAGAAAGGAACCCCGATTTTACGCGCACAGAGCAGCAATGCACACTTCGTTCGCCTGAGATTACCAATCATCATTGCGAATGCAATCGATGGCCCACCAACGATGCGACCCTCTAACGCGGAAACCCGAAATCAATGAGATAGAGAGAGAAAAGTCGCGAATTATGCGAAATTTGCGAGAACCATGCTTTCTCTTCTCGTGCTAAAGTGATAATCAATCCTGAAGAAATTTGAATAGAATTAAGGCTGTTTGGTCGACGTTTGTAAGTCAATTTGAATACAGTCGATGTATAAGTCATCGCAGAAAACGCCGAGTCGTAAAGTATAGCTAACAACAAAAAGATCAAAGCAATGGTAAAATGTTGTAAAAGTAAAGATGGTTATTTAGAAGCATGTTCTAAATGAGCAAACATGCTGTAAATTTAAATCTGAAAAATTAAAAAAACGTGGTTGTGAATAGAATGAGCTGATTCGATCAAATCGGATTTATGGAAATTTTAAATCCAGTTTAAGAGTTCACTCTCTCGAAATTGATTTTATTCGTGCATTTGGCGTTCCGCTATACGTCTTCGGTATTCTCACGATCCTGGCGAGGTGACGTGGCCTCTCATTAGCATTTCATTAGCGAAGTACCTCGAACGGTGCGAACAGCGGAATCCTTTAAACGCGCGGGTCGCACTTCGGGTTAAGCATACTCACCTCTCAAGCATCGACATGTCGAGATTCAGTCGTAAGATTGCGAATATTTATGTAATGCTATGATGGACTTGTTGTGAATGGCGAGGCACGAACGGAACAAAAGGGAGCGATACATCAAGTGATATAATGATATGTCGTATCATGTATTTCTATTGATGGAAATATGACAAAACCTGTTATCGTTTTAAAACAAGCCTGAATCTGGATGCCATTTAGAATTCTATTACTGTACAATTCTATTACTGTACAATTTTAATGGTATCCAATACAATTTTTTTCAGATTCTCTTTCTCTTTAAATTTTTAGATACTTCAGCAAAATCATGGCTTATTTTGAATAAAAAATAAAAATACAAAAACAATTGTATCTATTTGTTTCTAAATAGAAATAAATTCTTCAGAAAGAATTATTATACTTTCTCTTTTACATATTGCTCTAGAAAACAAATGTAAAAATGAAAATTTTAATTATTTTGAGTGTATTTAAATTAGTTTACGTGGCATGTTCAATGTAACCCGAGAATTTACAGCAAGGTGATAGTTCTAGAAAAACCAGACAGATTTCGTGGCGCAGCGTGCTAGAGAAATGGAAAGTAGTTATAATTTCTGCAAGCTAATTGCCTGTCCCGATAGTCGCGCTCGTCTCCCTTCGTCAACGTTTTACCCTTTTACTTTTCCGAAACACGCAATGGAATAGCCGCGAGATGCTGCTTGGTTATGAGTTCCTATCTTCGGGTCAGGCAACATCCGATCAACTATGATTTTACATTCATGCACGTCGTAAAAGATTCATGTCACGTAATAAATTAGCGCCAACCTCGGCGCCAACAAACTCGGAGTCTGCAAGTGAACCACAATTTAAAAGGCGTCGATGAAAATAAACAAGATTCATGAATGAATGTTATACCAGCGAATTAATAATTGATGTAATGAAAAAAATACATAAAAACCGTATATATAATACGATATAAATAATATGCTTACTTCATTTCATTTAGTTGTTAAAACATATTACAACTTAGTTATTAAAATTTTATTAGTTATTAAAATTTTCTAAATCTTTTTTCTGCATTTTACTTATAAAAAAGATTGCTAACGCGAAATGCTGAAGAATATTCGTAAAATGTTTAATATAACAAATATATTACTTTACAGATAAAAATTTCTCTGTGAATCTCGAACGTCGCTAGCGTTTGGGATTCACCATTAGGATTTTATAATCTGTTGTTCAAAAGGCTGTATAAACGGAGTAATGTCTCGAATAGAGAATCTGTGAGACGGGCGAGAGCTATTTCAGGGTTTAGTGGTTGGCGAGAGCATATATATTGCGGAGAGTGCCACCCTTTGCAGTTATATTTAAGTCTCCCCTAAACGCATACACATATAAACACTTTCATGCACACACTCCTGTGAACAGATCACTGAATAAGAGACGCTCTACGTCTTTAGCTTTGTCTCGGGAAACTTGTCGGGTCCCGTCTAAAAGCGTCTAACGTTCGCTTGCACTTGGTAGCGCATTTGACAGTGTCAAGGACCGCTTAATATAGGCGCAGATCTGAACGGGGAGTTCGACGCACCTCTCGAGTATGCGATTCAGCGTGTACCGCGGATATCGTCGATAATGTATCGTATTGATGTAAATTATGTCTCTTCGATTCCGCAGATCGCTGCGTATTGTCAACGAACTGTTGTCAAGGCGAAAACAAACATGCGAGAGTCCGGAAGATTTATTTAATTGATGTGACGTTCAATTTCTCACTCTGCTCATCACCAAATACAACACATAAGCATAATCTTCAAAGCACAATTTTTAGAATAATACGCATTTTGCCAATTTAAAATAGTTACACGAAAAGAACAATTTTCTTGAAGTATTTTAAAATTTTAGCTAGATACAAATGTGAAAATTATTCTCTAAATTAAAAATTATTTAAAAATAATTATGTTGATTTTTTTAAAGATGCATGTTTATATTAGCATCGATAATATTAAATTATTCATGATATATATTATTGCTCTACCCATGGTTTAGAAATATATTTCAAATAATCGGCGCACAGTTTGCTTCAAGGTTTGCTTAAACTGGAAATTGTATGAATTTACAAAAAGTAGATATTATTAGGCACGAAGAATCGCCTTGACCAAATATGGCGTTTTCCACTCATGGCATTATCTACTCATTTTATCGATTGATTTACTTAATATTAATTATGTTGGACTATTTAAATAATTATAATAGTTGATCAAATGTCAAAATTTTTTACAGTATTATCATCATACCCATAGAGTACAGAAATAATGTTGCTGTTAAAAGAATGTTGCTGAGATGTTGAATATTGAAGAGTCAATGTTTTATTAATGTTGTATTTTTATTGATTTTTCTACATTGTTTATTAATGTTGCTACAATGTTGAAACAACATTGAATAAATTACATATCGAAACCTATTTATTTTGTAGAAAATGAACGAAAATGAAATATCATATAAATAGAAAATTTAAATCACTTAAATTGATCTTTTAACGAAATGCATTTCTAAACGATATATGTTTACGAGAATCGGCCACGCGTGCAGAATGCTTGCACGTATGGTTTTATTTGTTGACCGGTCCGATATCGATGGTCTTTCTACATATCTATATGTCACAATGATACATTAACTCACTAAAGGGTTTCACACATAAAATGCATAAGCATAACATAAGGCCGCTAAACTAATAAGCATCTTATATAAATCAATGGTGACATTACGCTAGATGCTCATTCATCCAAGTCCAGTCTTATATTATGCTTATGCTCTACGCATTTCATTGTGTGAAGCCTATAACATTTTAGCCTATAACATTTATTCAGTGTTCGTGGATCATCGAAGTTGCAGTTCCGTACGATTGTAGAGGTTAAGCATCGTTGGATGCGTACAAGATTGGATGGGTGACCGCTTAGGAAAAGGAAATTAATTCCTAAATGAGGAAAAAGCGTTTGTCTGTTGTTTTTAATTATAATTTTGTCCTGTGTGTTCTGAAATATGATGTTAATCAATAATACTTATTTTAATAATAAAATTGAATTAATTAATATGAGAAACATTTTTATGTTTCACAGACATTGCAATTCAACGAACATTAGATATTTCTGTCTAATCAACGTCTCTTCAACATTGAATCTATATTTTACGATGTTACTGCAATGTTTTAAATCAACATTTTTGAGATATTGATTCAATGTTAGTGTGCTGTATGGAATACTTAAGTATCCTGTGATATAAGAATAGAAAACAAATAAGACAAGTACCGAACTCTCGAGAATGTCAAAATATAAAAGTAAATAAAGGACTAATGAGAGTTATATATGCGATTATTATATTTGACCCTCTTTCAACGCATTTATGAAATTTTGAAATCGTTGTATCTCCCTTTGAGGTACAAACGAAAGTAAAAGAGGTACAAATGGGTACAAACGATTCTCTTTCGAATGGCATAAATGAAATTAAAAAATCTTAAAGTTGCGCACTGGTCATTTTTTATTTTTCACTTTTTGTTTAAGTGTTTGAGGTACAAATGAAATAATGATCGGTACAAACAAGTACAAACGAAGTACAAACGGCCTGCAGTATTAATTTTTATTTTTGATAAAGTTGAGCACTAGGTTCATATCGGTACTCGTATAGCCATGAAAGACATGACATTAAAAAATAATCAAAGTAAAAAAATCCGCAAATTGTTCATATTGCGATATAAATTCGCTACAAAAACGTTCTGATTATTGTGACTGATTATTGTGTTAACATTTAAGTGAGTTAAAAGATAATTCATAGTGTACAAATTGATAAGTAAAACAAACGGTATTACCAACATATGTCAGATATATAAAGATAATAAAACAAAAATGGTGCGCAGTTTAAATCAGTGTAAATTATTGAGGATCGAGATATGAGTGATGTAAAAATTCAGCGTTAAGATTGTTTTTTTGCAACTGAATGTATAGCATTTCCGATACGTCATTTATACAAAAACCGCTCATGATCAACAATTTCCGTACCTTCCCAATCGAAAAAATCATGATTTAGATCCAATCTGTGTTTGGTTACAACAGAATGATTACGTGTTTCTTCGGATGTCATTACAATGTTCCAAGATTCTTGTTTTTTAAAGTTCTCCCTGTCTGCCTGACATCGCAATCCTTGCAATATATCTTGTATTACGTTCTTTTTTGTCTTATTAAGTTAAGAGTCTTTATGTGTTTTAATAAAAACATTGAGCTTGTTTAGATTAAAAAATGCAAGGTCAAGATCTTTAATTATGTCCTTGAATTTGTATGAGATCTTTGAAACAAATGGAATCGTAAACCATGATTTTTTAACAACATCTTTCATAGAAGTATTATTCGTGTTTTGTTTTAAGATTTTTTGTTACTCAATAAAGATTTTAGGCGCTCATTAATTGTGTTAAAAATAAAATCAATCAGATAGTCATTATTTAAAAGTGTCTTAAGTGATCTGACAAAGGTCAAGTTCTTTTTATGATATTTAGGTTGAGATAACAAAAAGGCTCTATCAACCATGATTGTATTTCTCTTTTGCGAAACAGGATGCTAAGAAAAGAAATTTCAGAAGAATATTTAGAAGAATATTCAGGTGAACATTCTGAAAGAAAAAAATTGCTATTCTTACGCAACACCTTCCACTCCTTTACATGATGTTTTTTTTTCAGCTTGTTCACTTGAAATAATTAGTTATGACACTTGGTACTGTTTAATATATACATGAATAATTATTTTTTCAAAAATATGTGATTACACTTAGACAATAATGATAAAATTTTTTAAATTATAAAATATATAAATCTATAAAATAATTACTTCTTTGTATTATAAAATATAATTTAAAATAAATAACGAAGGAGTGAAATTTATTTAGAAAATAATCTTGATCGATAAATATTTTATGTACCTTTATAAAAATTTTTATAAAAATAATCTTTAGTAAAGTGCAGTGAGCATATTTTCATTATATCTGTACAAACTTTCCCCATTTTCAATCTTTGAATCCACATCTCTCTGCAGTCGACTTCTTCTGTTATGAAAAAATACGTTCTTTCACTAACTCTTTTTTAGGCCATGGAAAAATAAATCTCTGTTTGAGGCAGATCGATATATTTCAATATATACAACAATAAATTCGATTATTTGATGACTCTTTCTGCGTAAAAATAGCACTTTTTCTTCTAGAAATCAAAATGCAAATACAATTGCTGATTTTTCAATGCCTAATTCGTATAATATATGTTCGTAAATAATTAACTAATTACTACGTGACATATTTCAATTTATTTATATTTCATTAAATTAAACTTTGGAAGTAAAAGATTGTTTCATTATCGTAAAAATAAATTACGCGAATCCTATAATCTTGGTTTGACAAACCTTCTTACAAGATTTTTATTTTTAGTCACCATGTGGCGTTTCGATATATGAGTCACGAATAATATACTTTAGATGCATTCGGGGAGACGCTATCAGCGCTGTTTGTGTCATTCTATGCTTGTTTATATCTGATAAACAATGAAGATAGAATGACACAAATAATGCTAATTGTAAGTAATAGCATCTGCCCGAATGTATCTTTTTTTCTATTATGTCTTGTATCATGGAAAATCCTCTTACATATTTTAATGACACGACATAATTATTTTTAGATCTGTATTTGATCTATTTTTTATATGATTCAGCAAAACTATTTTTTCCCTAATCTGGTTTTAGATTTATAATTTGTTTACTGGAGATTGCGAAAACATCGAAGTGATCGAACGATATCGCACCCAGAAAACAATATTTTTTAATTTCTTCATAGAGATATCAATAAACATCTGTATATGTGAAAATTCAAAGTAGTAAGTAATAGTAATAAACAGGATTGGGTAATAACTAATTAAAAGTAAAAAAAAATTAAAAAGTTAATAACTTTTAATTTAACTAATTTTAAATGCATTAATTTTTAACTTAATTTACCCAGACAGTAAAATGTCTGCAGTCTTCTAGCAGATTGTCAGGTTCGAGCAAAAATTATGACAGTCTGCCATCAACTGCGTCCGCATTAAGCTTGTGTTCTGTTAATATCGTCTGTCGATATAATGTGAAGGCAAATTGCATTTTAAATTAGCAGAAACTGAGCAGATCCTGCATTATCTGACGCTTGCAGATTACGTTTTTTCTAGCAGTCTATCAACAGTATTATGTATCTAATTCTGTTGTTATTTTGTTGACATAGTGTGTAACAGACATTTAAAAAAAAAATCTCTTTTTTACAGACTTGGTTATCTGAATAATTACTTTTAAACTTTAATTTATTAACATTTTTTAAATTAAAATTGTTTTATCTCTTTCAATGCCAATATTTTTTCTATAAAATTTTAAACATTAGAGAATTAATTTAGAAAAAACTCAATGATTTTGTAATTAGGGACCTCATAATAAGAGTTATGCTACATGGTAGCCAGTTTTGATTTAATCGCTAGGTTTTATCAATTTCCGTTTATATTTGAATTAGATTAATTTTGGTGCCATAAATATTATATTTCAGTAACATAAAGATGAAATGAACCTTATATGAAAAATTGTTGTAATACAATTGTACAGTCACGCATTTTCTAATTTTTATTTATATTTTTTATAACAAATATCTTGTCGATGTAATCGTAAGTGTGAGCGTTTCAGAAGAAGTTAGATTAAAAAAGAGAGATAATGCAAATATATACCTTTCTCTTTCGCAAACAAAAATCACGCTTTATGCGTGACTTTTATTATAAATAACTTATAATATGTAAATAAAAAATTAAATTTATCTAATAATCTATATTGTAATTGTTATTTAAAGTAATCTCATTTTTAAAAAAATTGAGACATTCTGATTTCAAAAATAATTTTTTTTAAATTAACTTTTTTTCAACTTAAATTAATTCAATCGTAACTTAATTTTTATTAAGTTAATTTTTTGTTCTTAAACTTTTAACTTAATTTAGTTTAAAAAAATATTAATTTATTCAACTCTGGCAATAAGTAAGTCAAGTAAATTTATATTCGATTATATTCTTTAGGATGTGCATACCCCCCTACATTTATTTTTTCAAAACAATCAATATCTACTCATAATCACAATATTTCAGATAGAAAGTTACATGACTTATAATATAACATCAGAAAGCAGAATGTTTACTCTTCACGATTTTATGTTTTATGTCTTATTTAAAGGACGAGTATTGCAAACTTTGACTGCTCATTTAAAAATTCAGAATAAATTCAGAATAAATTTGGAATAAATTCGAGATTTGTGCAAATTAGTTACGCTTAAAAACTGAAAATGGAAATATATATAGCATTGAACACTGAAATTATCTATAGTATTTTTATTAGCCGGAAAGATTATATATTAATATATACCAATTATGTAAATATCGATAAATTTTTCTCTTAATCATTTTTCAACAAAAAAGTAAAAAAAAAAGTTTGTTTTTTTAATAACATAATGATAGAGAGTTAAAAGAACGTGATGGGAAAAAGAGAAAGAAAACAGCGAATCTTGAAAATCAAGTGTAATGAATTGACTTAAAAAGTTAGTTTCCAGTTACAGGAATTACATTATGCAAAGCATTTTACGAATTCTGTGAAGTGGTCACGGACGTGTCTCATGGCTACCATTTTACAGGGTGAAATTTTTACGTGATGTAACGTAATGTTACCTGTGATGCTATCACTCTATAATTCATTGCGGTCGCTGTGCGCTGGGAGGCTGAATTTCGTGGCGTTTACGATTTATGATTGCACGCGCAAGTAAACTCGGGAAGCGTACGGTACCACGACACGACGATGTATAAATTCGCGTACTAGGAGGAAGTCGGAGGCGAGCCGAAGCGCAAACATAATTTCGTATCCTGCGAGACTTTCTCTTCGTTTAATCTATCGTTTATCGCTTTTTGTATCACGTACTGTGTTATTCATCTGACCTTAATAATTGTTTCTCACGAGATGAGTATTTTTAATTAAATGTCAAAATATATATACGTTATGTCATTTCGACAGAAATGCAAGTATGAAAAAAGTTTGATTATATTCTTTAGATGTCTTACATATTTATTCAAAATGATCAATAATCACAAATATTTCAGATAAAAAAGTTGTACTCTTAATGTAATGTGAGAAGTGTTTGCACTTCGCGATCTTAATTACTTATCTTAATTCATCCTCTTAATTAATCCTCGAGTGTTGCAAACCGTTTACTCTAAAATTAAATTCGAGAAAAAAAAAGATATTCATTTCTAATATAAATTAAAAGTTTTTACGTTGGCTATACTATATTTTATAAAATAATTTTATTCCTGTAATTTCTCATATAAATTTTCCAAATATGTATATAGCGGAAGATATCAATTTAAGTTAACGATATCTTTTTGTGACACATTACAGTTTAATATTTTAATATTTGCAAACTGTATCTCACTTGCGTGATACTCAAGTTGATTTTTAGGCCGATTTAATATCGCTGCCGCCTGGCCGGAAAATCCGTTATATTATCGTTATAGTAGACGACAACGATGTAAAATTAGAGAATGGCTTCGAAGGGTCTGAAAGTGATACGCCGTATGGAAACTGAGACGCTGTTGAGTAGTGAGGCCTGAATGAACCTTAAGACACAAGCGACTATAAACCCTTCTCTCATTTTCCGCCCGCTTCTCCGCTAGATCTTTTTCTGTCTTTTTTGATCCGCCGCACCAACAGATAACTCTCAGCCCTTAACGAGATACTGTGAATTTTACTTCTTGATTGCGCGAGATGAAACAAAGACCATCAAGACATAATAATTCACTTTGATCATTATTTCAAAATGTGTAAAAAATTGAAATACACATATAAAATCAAAAGTCTCTTTAATTAATGTTAAATCTAGAATGCAAAGGAATACATTTTGTTATTATAGACGAGAAATAATATAATAGTTAATAATACTTAAAAATCTTCTTTTGTGCCATTTAATGTTTATATTTCAAACTGAAACTATAAAATTTCATTATCTTCAAATCAAATAAAATTAATACGAATATGAAAATCAAATCAAGTTATAATTTAATTTTATATAATAAAAACACATAAAACAAATAACTGTACATTGATAAATTATTTTTGATAATTTATTGATAATAAATTATTAAAAAATTTGTACACGAATGAAGAGATAAAGGATTATTATTATTTTTGAAACCGGCTGAAATTCATATTTTTATCACATCGTTCAAAAATCATTTATGATATTAGATCGAGAAATATCTTGTAACTTTATATGCACGCAATACAAATTACTTAAATTACCTTCTTTCAACATCATGATAGTTTGACGAGACTGTCTGTTCGTGCCGCACCAGACATCCTCTTTTTTTCATTTCTGTTTAGCGGACAATTATCCATTTAAATAATTATTCTGATGTTTCGTGAAGAACATGGCTCATAGCACCAGATCCATTTTTTTCTCTTACTCTACATTCCACATTTCGTCTCAAATTCGCGACATAGAAGTACGGGGCAAAGTGGGTGGGAGGCGGTTAATTGGGTGAAAGTGATGCGAACGACCGGACGGGGAGAATTAATTAAACGATTAACTTAGGTAGCACTTAGCATAAGGTTGTCGTCGAGAGGTTAAGTTTTGAAATTGGGGACAAACGAACCGAGGTCGGAGTTCGCGCGTTGCGCGAGAACGGCACGTAACTCTTAAACACCCACGCGGCATGTTCTTCGGGATATCGAAGCGAAAGTTGAAGCGATTGCGAATAAGTGCCTATTTATTACGATCATATTTCAGTCATAGCAGAAAATTCGCAGAAGCGAGTAAAGCGCACGATACACAACGAAATGATAATTTTAGAATCAATTTCGTTAACGTTGACTAAATATAATAGCTTAATATTATATTATATATTATAATATTATATAATAGCTCCTACTTTATCATTACTCATTATCAGATGTCATTTCCACAAAATGAAAATAAAAGTTTTATAATTTAAATTTCAAAATTATTGTTATATGTTTTCTTTTATCAAATTTGCCATTATTTAAAAAAGGAGTCGGCAACATCTTGAAAAATTAAATCCCTATGGATTAATTAATGCATCGAAATCCCTTGTTTATATCTGTGAGTTTAATCCCATACTACGTGGTGACAGTTCCGTAAATTAAGATTTTGGCATTCATTATTATTTGAATAAGCGATATACTGGACAACATTGGGAGAGGAAGCAAGCGTGAATAAGTCGACTTAAATTTATACAGGGTCGCAGTGCACATTGCTGCGTCGATTATTAATCGATACTTCAGCGGGACGAATAAAAACATCCGACTGTGTAAATGTTCTTCGATGAGAAATGTAATATATATGTTCGCTGTAGGGACAGGAGGAAATGACTATTTCGACAGATCGTTGAAATGCGTGAACATCAATAATCTTTTATGTGGTGATATCTCAAGTCACATGACATAAGATCAATTAGAAATTCTCAATGCGAGGTCGTAATTTGGTATAGTAATATTCTCCAATGATGAAGCTAAAGTTGAAAAGAAATCATTAAATTAATAAAGTTAAAAACAAATTTAATTAAGTTAAAAATTTCATTGTTGACATGGACAAGAGTTTTTAATGCTGGATATTCCGAAAAAGTAAATTTATATTTTATAATTAGTTAAAAATTCGTATTGATTCATTTCTCGGTAACGGATTTCACAAAGAAGCCCCTTCGCTTTTGATGGAGCACATCCCCTTCAGTGTTAGATATTTCCTTTCCAACTATGTATGGTTTCCTACACGATGCATCGAACCCTTATACTCAAGGGTGCGGCGTTCACCCTTGTAATAGGCGTTTCAGTTTCGATCCGCATGATATTAGTTAAAACAAATATGAAGCTCCTAACATTACTCGAGCAATGCATATAATATAGCTGAAATATGTAATGATCTGAATTTATACTATTATACATTACATTTAAATTATATATTGGGTTGTCCGGAAAGTTCGTGCCGACTAACCTATATAATTTAATAAATGTATACTTAATGTAAAATTTAAATTTTCTGCGTTTCAATTTTCCTTCAACATCGGCACGAACTTTCCGGACAACGCAATACATTTTAGTTAAATATATCAAATATGCACATTGTAATTTCTATAATTTTACATGTAATGTACAGCGATATAAAAAAAATAACGAAATATCGTTTTAGAATATGAAATTTGAAAATTTTATTCCTCTCGGAAAGAAAATCATTTGTTAATTATAATAATTATTTTGCAATCATTGTTCGTAGGTATTTACCTGGCTCATATTCACATCTGCATCAAAACGTGTGTGGATGAAAAACGAGATAAATAATAGCGTAACGGCTGTTACTTCCGGCATACTGGTAGAACTTTTATTCCACCGACGAGTTTTCGTCAATGCCGACACTGTTCCAAACGGAAACATCGATCGTCATGGTGCAGCAACTTCCTTCCTCATTTCGTTTTTCCTCTATCAAAACGAACACGCTTGAGATTTAAAATGCTTTCATTCATAATATATGTATATTTAACTAATTAATTTTAAAGAGATGTATTCGTATAATTTTTGAGATATCTATCTCTTCTATTTTAGATTTATTTCGAGACGAAAGTTATTCTCTAAAAATTTTAGAGAATTTAGTTAAATTGCTTGGAGCGGAATCTCACTTTAAAGAATGAAAATTGAGCCAGTCTTGAAAAAAACTTAATTTTCAAGAACTTAATTTTTAAGAATAAAATTTCACTTTTCAAAATACTAAAAATTTTAGAGAGAATAGTTTTTAACGTGTAAAAAGAGGAGATGCAATTAATATATAATTGCAGATATTTTCTTAATGCGGTTTATCTTCTAACAAATGTATTTATATATCTCAAATTAAAATATTAATTGTTTGAAAACATATATATATATATATATATATATATATATATATATTGTAAATTTTATGGAGT
>Ga0157364_1004245_pt1 | contig 14251 bp, 14 predicted proteins | sample AttsexASBM2_FD_111476 | JGI IMG/M metagenome (GOLD analysis project Ga0157364, IMG submission 111476) | Fungus gardens microbial communities from leaf cutter ant in Ribeirão Preto, State of São Paulo, Brazil - Atta sexdens ASBM2 | ecosystem: Host-associated > Fungi > Mycelium > Unclassified ... | reverse complement strand
TGCTACAACAATGTGTCTACTACACCTCCTGCCCTAAAGGCCATATGTCTACCTCATGTCTACTCCACAGTGACTGTGCAAGACTATACATCCTGCCCTAACATTCATGTGTTCTACATGTGGTAGCAATGTGGTGTACATGCTCCCTGACGTCATCATCTAGGCTCTTCTAGCCTTGTAGACCCTTCTAGACCATTCTAGGCCTATGATATCATCTTACATGACTTCCAGGTTACGTGTCCTTTTCCCATTGTAGACTAATAATAATTACTACTGTCTATTTCTGTCCTCTAACCCTAACCCTAAAAGTCTGTCCACACACTCGTCTTATAACACTATAGATCTTCAAAGAACATAAAAAGCTGGAAGACATTTCAGAAAACTATCAAGAGTACAAAAAATGGATTTTTTGATTTCAAAATTCAAGAAATTTTTAATAAGAAGCAAGGCCCTTGGGAGCTCATGAACTGGGTCAACAAGTGTAAACTCCCAGCCATCAAAATGATCAAATTTAATAGTCGACCTTGTTTAGAGCTAAAGGATCTCTGACAAGCTCTTCACTCATCTTTCAACATAGCTCAATTTCAAGAAATAAATAAAATGGTACTCAATGAGATCAATTCATTCCCTTTGTCTAAATGGTCAAGTTTTTCAGAGGAAGAATTCATACACACTATCGCCAATTGTAACAACTTGTCTGTGCCTGGTTCCGACAAATTGTTATGGGAACACTTCAAACACATTATCAAAGACAAACATGTTTGAAGAACATTGTCACTATCGCTAATACATGTTTTGAGTCAGGTTATTTGTTAAGTTCACAAATGGTAGACTTAGTTTTTCTCTATTTTATTTTTTATTTTTATTTTTCTATTTTAGAACAGCTAAAGTTGGGATTAGAAGTGATTGGTTACACTGTCATATCAGTCACAATCTGATGGTGTGGTCACAACATTGGTCACAAGACTTAGGAGAATGAAGTAGAAGGTTCTAGAACAAATGATGTCATACAACATAGACACCACATGTTGACCTCATGTTCTACACATAGTCATTTAGAGTAGGGTGCACAGTAGTGAGCATGGACCATTGGTAGTAATATAAAAGGTAGACTAGTTTGTAAAGGGATCTCTATCAAGTTCTCTTATGTTACTCAATACAAGAGTTGTTCTATTGTTTGACCCTAAGAACTTTAGTTCATAACATTATTGGCCTAATCATTTCAAGAAATCAACAACGATTGTTATTCCAAAACCTAACAAATGGTCATATGACTCTCCAAAGTCCTTAATACTATGGGTAAATTAATTGAGAAGGTTACCAGGGACAGACTCCAATTTCACGTTGTCTCGAACAACTTTATTTACCAAAGTCAACTAGGAGGCTTAAAGTTCAAGTCTACTACAGACATGAACATTGCCCTCACCCATTTTATTTGTACAGGATGAATTAAGAACATGTTGACCAGCTCTCTAGCATTTGATATCATGCAATTTTTCCCATCATTAAACCATTGTCTTTTAGCATTAATCCTAGGAAAAGCAGGGTTTGATTCAAGAGTAGTCAACTTCTTTTCAAACTACCTCGTCAATAGAAAGACTAAGTACTTTTGGAATAATTTTTCCTCTTATCTTTTTGATGTTAATGTAGGAGTGGGCCAAGGTTTGGCCCTCTCCCCTATTCTTTCTGCCTTATATCTTTCTCTGTTTCTTCATATTCTTAAAGAATGTTTAAAAAATCTTGATTTAAAATTTTCCATTTTATCCTTTGTTGATAATGGTCTTCTCATTACATAGAGTAGATCTTTTCAAGTTTCTAATGCATGACTTTTTAGTAGTTACAATGTAGCTTCTAAACTCCTCTCCAAATTTGGTCTTTTTGTAGAATACTCAAAAACTGAAGTTTTTCACTTTTTCAGATCCCAGAGCATCTTCAATCCTTCTCCCCTTGATCTATCACCAATTGGTAGCTCTTCTCTCATTCCAAAAGATACTTGGAAATATTTAAGATTTATTTTTGACCAAAAACTTTGTTTTCGTCAACACATTGATTTTTATGCCAATAAAGCAATTTCAATGGTCAAATGTATGAGGATTCTTGGCAACTCAACAAGAGGCTTGAATCCTCAGCAGAAACATCTCTTATACAGATGCTGTGCTCTTCCAATAGCTTTGTATGGATTCCAATTATAGTATTATTCCAAAGCCCCTCTATTGTATCCATTGAAATCTTTAGGAAAACTCAAAAGGCAAGCAGCTTTATGGATAATAGGGGCATTTAGAACTGCTCCATCATTTGGTATCGAAGCTATTACTAGGCTCATCCCAATTCACCTTCATCTTCAAAAACTTAGTGGAAGATCTCAACTCAGAGCTTATGCTCTTTCTGCTAATCATATCCTCAGATCCCTAATGGAGTTCAACTCTGACACTCCTTCACATCCACACTTCCTTTCACTTAATTCCTTAACTAGGTGTCAATGTGGTCTCATCAAAGGCCACTTATTTGATATGGATAATAGGTTCAATGAAGTTTTCCCTTTCTTCAATCCTCTAAATCCTGAATTCAAACCTGGTAATAGAATCATTGATAAATTTTCTAATTGCTTTTCTTTCCATTTATTTAGTAAAAGCAATGACTATCTATTCAAAAATCACATTCAACAGCTTGACAATTTAGCAATTGAATCTTCTAATACTCTATCCAATACACTTGTGATCACAGACACCAGTATCAAGAACAACATCACATCATCTATAGTACATATTCATATTCACAATAGGCCAGTCATCAAAACCTTTTACCATGTGGTCAACATCACTAGCACTGAAGCTGAATTCTTTGCTATTAGATGCAGCATTAATCAAGCAGTCTATCTCCAGGACATATTCAAAATCATTGTTGTTATGGACTCTATTTATGTGGCAAAAAAGATCTTCAACCCTTCCTCACATATGCTCCAAAAGCAGACTGCTCTCATCCTTAATGACCTCAGAAAGTTCTTTAGCTGTAAGCAAGAGAACACAATTGAATTCTGGGAGTGCCCTAGCAAAAGTAATTGGAAGCTCCACAAAAATTTTGACATCAAAACAAAGTCATTCAATCTTACTCCTCTTTCCCTGAATAAAAACTCCTGGGATTTCAGTAAAAAATCGGAATGTGACAACATTGTCAATATATGGAAGATGATATTCCAAGTGTCAGATCTAAAAGGAAGGAATTTCATGGATTTTGTTGACAGTGACAATAATATTTTGGAACCTACCTATAGTAAGGGTGGTATATGGCTTTAATACTTTGGCCATTCAAATATGTTATATGCTAGAGCTACTAGAGCGATAACCAATCATGTTTCCATAGGAGAATATAGACTTTGATTCTTCTCAAATGAAGAGTTCAGTTGTTCATGTGGTCTATATCTTATTGAAATGAGACAATACATCCTTCACGAGTGCAGAAGGTTCAACGAATATTGGAATCCAAGAAGAGATTCAATTGCTCACTTTACTCAATTTTTGGATTGAAACCCAAGGGTGTTTGCTTTTACAACTCTCTCTACATAGTTAGATGGTTTTTATTTAAACTGCTAATATGTCTCTGTTTCTCTGTAGTTTTTTTTTTACTTGACTTTATTTTCATTTTCATCCTTTCCTCTTTTCTTTTGTTTTTTTTTTCTTCTTCATGTAGTTTTAGTTGCTATGTATGTAGTTACAAAGTAGCTACCACAGTCTGCCATTACACACTATATAATAAATTGTTGATTTTTTAAATAAAAAAAAGCACATAACTGCAATCATATAATATATCACATGATGTGAGGTTATATACCTAAACTTGGGTAGAAGCGGCTAAAAGAATAATGTTAAGGTATATGTTAACAACATGTTCATTTTATAGTATATATATAGTATACTTATGGGTAATATATGGAAATTAAGATAGGGTTATTTATTATTAGCACAGACTATGTATTTATTATATAAATAGGGTAGCAATATATTAGAGACTCCTTATCCAGTTTTCTTGTAATCCTCACTTGATATCTATCTTGAGATTTACTTATAGTATCGCTATTGGTCCTTGTAACTAGTAGTTATCACAACAATATTGTACTTTACTGCAAATACAATGTCAATAAAGTAATATGTAGATCTGAAATCTGTGAGAGCATAAAAAGTTGGGTTTTAGATATGGTCTGATTTGCAGACTAGTGATAACATAAAAGATAAGATGAATGAGTTCAAGTTTAAAAAAATAGTAGTATTAAGATAAATAAGACTTTTAGTTGTACAGACAAGATCATCATAGCTTATATTCTGTGCAGAGTTTGTAGGACCATATTTGAGTTTTCTAACTAAGTGGTTAGAATTGCTTCTGAAACAGAAGGTACAGCTTTTGTATATATAGCTTGGAGTTTAGTAGTCTCAGATAGGTATAAGAGACAGACCTTAATTTAGTGGTTTTTATTACTGCAGTATATATATAGATAATCATTTATATGTCTCTTTCATTTATCCATAATAAGTTTTCTATCACTTCTGAGTTGATCAGATATATTGATTTAGAGAGGAAAGTTTGGAGATTTTCTCTTAGACTAGGCTTATTAAGTCATGTGGTAATCCTCCAATGTATATTTCAATTGGAAATTTATTACCTAGTTGTATTTCCATTATGTTTTTGATTTATGAACTCAGCAACAATTTATTTCTAATATTGTTTATTCTGTTCTCTATTGTGTTGAAGAGTTTTGTAATATGATAGTGAATAAAATAGTATAGCCTTTATTGGTAACTGTAAAGTTTTGATGGCATTTTTCAAGTTGTCAACTTCATTTTATGTAAACTTAGATTTTAAAGTTTTCAATCTTTCATTTTTAGATATTATATTATATAGTTTGTACAAGAGTATTTATTTATTTTGAATGACATCTTCTCATAATTTTCTTTTATCTGGACTTGTTTATTGTATGAGTTTCTTATTTTCATCCTGGTATACCTCTTGAATTTGTTGTATATATTCTTTAATTTATATATTCCTTTTTCTTTGTATTTATTTAATTTGTCAGCTAATAACTTTTGAATATGATATATTTGTCTTTCTATATCTCCATATATAATCCCTTATAATTTGTCAGTTATATTATACATATCTTCTCTAATTTATTTATTATGTATCTTGCTAACTTGCAATAATGTGGTCTTAATATCTGCTAGTTTGATATTTGCTGTATTTGCCAGTTTGATCAGATTTTATACTTTTTTTTTTGAATCAAAAATTTATTACACAGAGCATAAGGGCAGACTGTGGTAGCTACTTTGTAACTACATGAGATGAAAAACAGAAAAGAAAGGAAGGAGGAATAAGAAGGTAAGAAGAGAAAAAGAGATAATAAAAAAATGAAATGAAATTTTGAATGATTGCTACTGGACTAACTCAATTATCAAATTGCATTATTATTAAATGCAAAAGCACTGCTATTAAACTCAAGGAAGAGGATGAAGTGACTTAGCAAATCTCTTCTCAGATTCTAATAGTTGTTAAACCTCTGACACTCATGGAGAATGTGATGTCTGGATTTGATAGGGTAAAGGCTGCATGGATTCTTGCGCATAGCGAATTGGAATGACCTATAAATTTCAACCACGACCCTCCATTGATATAGGACAGTTTGATGAAATTGTCATCATTGTCAACAAGATTGAGGAATTTCCAGCCCTTTTGATCTGAAGCTTGGAATGTCATTTTTCAGCTTCAAATTAAGTTGTTGCATTTGCTTTTCTTGCTAAAGTCCCAAGATGACTTGTAGAGGAACATTGGAGTTTGTCTATATTATTTGGTATCTCTATCAATGAATATAAACAGAGGCTAGTTGTAACAAGTAGAACATTCCCAAAATACAATAAAGTTGTTGTTGGTACTGAAGAACTTTCTAAGTTCTTTAGAGATAGCAACTAAATATACTTGGAAAGGGTGAATAGAAGAATCAAAGATTTTCTTGGCAGCATGGAGAGAGTTGGTAATGATGATAATTTTTGAAATTCTTAGTAGGTTAACAGCCTGATTGATGCTGTATCTAATTGTGAAGAGCTCACCTTTAGTTGAGATAATATTAGCTGCGTGATGAATTGTTTTGATGATGGATCTATCGCAGACATGAATATAAGTAATGGATGTGGCTACATTATTCTTGATACTACTATCAGAGATGATAAGCACATGTGAGTGGTCCAGCAAAGACATGATAGTAATATCATCAAGTTAGTGAGCGTAATTTTCAAGATTATTGTCATTACTTTTGGTAAAAGGATGAAAGGAAAAATGACTGGGAAAACATCAATAATACAAGAACCAGGAGAAAATTCTATATTTAAAGGATCAAATGAGGGAAAGACTTCATTATACCTATTGTCCATGTCAATGGTGATACCCTTGATATTTTCCCTTTGACAGCAAGTAAATGAGTTAAGGAAGAGAGAATGGTATATACAATCATTAGATGGTCTTGATTCTAAGAGAGAACACAAGATGTGGTTATGAAAAAGAGTATGTGCTCTTAATAGAGCTTGACCACTGATTTTACAAAAGTGAAGATTGATGGGGATAAGGCCTGCAATAGCTTTGACCCCAAACAATAGAGAGGTTTGGAATATGCTGAGAATCCAAATAGTAACTCTTTGTTGCATATGATTGAGTATCCTGAGTGGATATGACAATGGTGCTTTATTGTAAAACTATAATTGGTATCTGTATAGGGCAATTGGGAGGATATAACTTCTATATAGAAGTCATTTCTGTTGGGGAATGAGGCCATAGGTGGAATTTCCAAGAACTTTCATGTACTTGACAGTTGAAATTGCCTTGTTTGCATAGAAGTTGATGTGTTTATAGAATGACAGTTTCCTGTCGAAGATGAAACCTAGATATCTTTATGTGTCTTTGGGTTTCAATATGGGGCCACCAATTGCCAATAAGTCAAGAGAGAAAGGATTGAAGACTTCCTAGGCTCTGGAAAAATAAAAGACTTCTGTCTTTCCATATTCTAGTACAAGACCAAACTTGTCCAAAATTGCCATGTTGATGTCAATATCCTAGATGAAATTCCAGACAAGTCAACCAAAGAGTGGCCACCATTCTCAAAGGAAGAGTTCAGGAATACCATTGCTAAATGCAATAACTCGTTTGCTTCTAGACCTGACAAGCTCTCTTGGTGTTATAACTTGAAAGTATGGACAGACTTCTAGGGTTAGGGTTAGACAATATAGTTAATTATTAGTCTATGGCTAGAGAAAGATATGGGCATGTGACTAGAAAGTCACATGACATTACATCATAGGCCTGGAGTAGTCTAGAATAGTCTGGAAGAACTTAGGGTCTAGAAGGATTAAGAAGAGTCTAGAGTAGGAGTTAGGATTAGAGAGTGACATCAAGGAACAACAGTTCCTCATGGTGTACACATGATGCACACATGTACAGTGGAGATTAAAGAGTATGATGTTAAGGCACATGTACACAGCATGGTAGCCTTATGGTAGATGAGTAATAGGACATGAGGATGATACATGGACTTTAAGGTAGGAATAGCATAGTCATAGCACGGACCAAGACAATAACTATATAAGTAAGGGTAGATCTTGTAAAGAGTTCTCCATTGAGTTCTCTTGTGTTCACCCTATACAAGGTTCCTCTCTTAAGTCAACACTAAGGCTTTTGAGTTGTAACACTTGGAGTCATCTCAAGTGTATCATCAACAATGAAGCATGTCTTGGTAATATCATAAGTATTACTAATGCATATTTCAAGCTAGGTTCATAGCCATTGCACTTTAAATCTTTAACAATGATCATCATCCCTAAACCAAACAAGAAGAGCTATAATTTCCCCAAGTCATTCTGACCTATCATTCTTCTTAATACACTAGGAAAACTCATTGAGAAAGTTATTGGCAAATGCCTCCAATTCTCTCTGATCTTGAATGATTTCATTCATCTATACCAATTGGGAGATCTTAAGCAAAGATCTACTTCAGACACCAGTGTCACTCTCACTCACTTCATCTGTTCAGGGTCGACTAAAAACAACATGACAAGCACTCTGGTATTTGACATTACCTAGTTTTTTCTATCCCTAAACCACTAACTTCTTCTTCTTATTATAAAAAAGACTAGATGCCATTCCAGAGTTATTCAATTTTTCTCAAACTATCTAGTAAGTAGGAAAATGCAGTACTGTTGGAACAATTTTTCCTCCTCATTTTTAATGTTGATGTTGGCATGGGGCAAGGCTCAGCCCTCTCCCCTATTTTTTCTACCTTATATATTTCTCCTGTCTTTCATATTCTTGAAAAATGTTTAAAAAACCTAGAAATTCCAGTTTCTATCTTATCCTTTACTGACGATAGTCTATTTATTGTCTAGAGCAAGTCTTTGACAGTTTCAAACTCTCTTCTTTTTTGTAGTTATAATGTTGCTTCCTCTAATCTGGGCTAAATTGAAGATAGAGTGGAGAGCATTCCACAGATCATTGATTTCTAGGCAAGGACAGTTATTGTACTTGATGGCTTCAACTGCTGGAAGATTTCTTTTCTTGACCCAGTTCATGAGCTTCTAGGGCCTTCTTGCCTTGTTTGGTATCTCTTGGATCTTTTGATCAAAGAATGCATATTTGGTACTTTTTACCGTTCTCTTAAATTGTTTCCAATCTACCAAGCTTTTAGTCAACCTCTAAAGTGAATGAATTGACAGTGATTTTGAGTGACTCAATATCTATTAGATTGGAGGTGCTGATAGTTGATAGTTGTGAAGTCCTTGATCACATCTTTAATGAACATCTTCTCTTCTGCACTGCCTTTGGCAATAGAGTATTTTCCATTGTGAATATGTTGTTCCTCAATAGAAATAGAAATGGTGAGTGGAGCATGATCCAACAATAATCTCTACTCCAGGTAGATGGAGTGGTTGTCTAACTCCTTTGAACCATATCTGAGGAACATAGGATCAATGACCAAGTTTGAACTCCGATCACTATCTAAGTATCTAGTAGGAACAAGGTTAGTAGGATATAATAGTTCTAACAAAAGAGAGTCTATAATGTCTATAAGTAAGTTGCTATAGATAGAATGATATAGGTATAAAGGATCTCAGAAACTGTTCCTGATGTTAAAATCACCTGTCATGATGAGAACATTGGGAATGTCAACCTTAGTGTCCTTGAGACACTTTAAGGCTGATTGCAAAGAATTTGAATAAATGTTAATCAGAAAGAAAATGTTATTATTAATGAAAAAGAAAATAAGCAAAATATCTCTATGATTAATAACATCTTTGTAAAGAGAGAATCAAAAGGAAGAGAGTCTGATGTTTACATAAGTAATGACTCTTAGATAGTCATGGATATTTGACGATGAATTCACGGATACAAGCCAATTGGGGTGGTTTGGTACATCAACTAGTTTTTTACTATCTCTACTCTTTGAGCTCAGAATAGCATGAATAGATGACCAGGACAGTTTTTGAATAAAAACTATGTCAAATTCAAAGCGTGTTTTTAGAATCATATTAATAATGAGGTTATTTTTCCACACATTTTGCGAGGATATCTTAATATTTTTGATAATCATTGCTTGCTGCCATTTATGGCTGAACAAATTGACTGGACTCTAGAATCACAAAGTTTCTGATATTTCTTTGCATGCCACTCTTTGTTAAAATGATAGTGCCAGAACAGACATGAGTTGGAATCTGCTTAGTAATTACCCTTGCAGTTGATATATTTGAAAGAATATGGGTATGGTTTACCCAGTTTAGTTTTGAGATAGGGAGAGTTAATCTTGAAGTTGGCCTTGCAACACCAGGCAAAGTGTTAATGATGTTCAATCTTGTGAGTCCCATTATACTTAAGACACTTGGTACCTTGTAGGTGACATGCAAAGGTAGTATGCCCCCACTTCTAGCAGTTCTTGTACTGTAAGACACCAGGGTTCATGTTAGCGCCACAGATGGTAGTGACATAACTACTGACATTGAAGCATCTGTTGATAAGTGTCTTAGCAGTTGTACCACTTTAAGAGTCTTATATGTCTATTCAGACAATCACTATGTTGGACTTAGGAAAAACCTTAACAATGTGAGTTTTGGATACAATATTGATGTTGTTGAAGATATGTGTTGATTTGATGACCATTTCCATCACTTCAGAGTTGATAGGCATGTCAGTACCTTCTTTGATATACAGGATACTGAGAATTTTCAAGTACAACTTTGACTGAGGGAGTCATGTATCTTGAATATCATTTGTGTTAATGTTGTTACAATTCTTGACATATTTGCTGATAATACTGATGTCTGACAGGGATGTGACTCTGTTGAAAGTAACAATAAGACCTTGATGATCAACTCAAATGAAGTCAACAGAGAGACCCGATTTAGTGTTCTTAAAGGAGCAGTTGAGGTTAGCAATATGTTTACCTGAATCCACCATGATCTTGTTGGCATTACTGCTACTCATTGGTACAATAATTTGTTTTCAAAATGGGTCTTTGGTTATCATATTAATCCTGGGCTTGGGTTTGTCCAATATATTGAAGATTGACTTGTTGATTTGTTTGGTCTTCTTGTGAGAGTGTTCTGGGAAATTTTCCTTGATTTTAAGAATAATATCAATGTTCTTCAATGAGATTTAAGCATAAGACAGTTTTGAAGTCTCTGCTATCTTTCCAATTTTGCCAGATATATTCTTTCTGTAAAATTCTGATTTTGCCAAGACTTCTTTCAATGGCCTTGGGAGAAGTTGGGATTTCAAAAAGTCTATATCTTTTCTGATTTAGCTTCTTTGAGGGTCAATTCAATTGGATATTCTTGGCCTCAAGCTATATATTGTCACCTATCTTCAGTCCTTGTGGGTTTCATCTCTTCTTATCAAACTGTCTCTATAGCTTTTTTTGCTATTTCCATTAATTGTTTTACTACTTTCTAACTTTTCTGTAGTTCTTTCAAAAAGTCTTCTAACTTTGGTAATTCCATTTTGACAGTCAAGTTTTCTTTTCATAGATATCTTTCCAAGTTTAATTTGAATGGTATACAACTTGTAGCTGTATATTTCTTGTTATTATATTGGAATTCTGCTACATATAACTATTCTGTCTAATTATTTTGCTAGTAGTTCATATAATATTACAAAAACATTTTAACTTTCTGATTAATTCATTCTATTTGACTATCTATTTGAAAATGATATGCTATAAATAATATTCATTTTGTTTATAATGCTTTTGTTAAGTCCTCCATGAATTTTGAGGCAAATTGAGGTCCTCTGTTACTGAGAATCTTCCATGGTATTCGATGTAATTTTCAGATTTTGTTTCAATACACTTTGGCAATATTCTCTGATGATACTGTTATAGTTATTGTCTTAAGCCTAATCATCTTTGTAAATTGATCTACTATAACTGTGATTATGTCTTTGTCTTTTGATCTTGGTAAAGGTCTGATAATATCAATGCTAATTTCTTACTATGGTTCTTTTAGAGTTCCTAATGAATGTAATTTTCTAGCTTGATTTATATGTCATACTTTGTTCTATTGGCATTTTGTATATTCTTGAATATATTTCTTGATGTCTTCTTTGATTTATAGCCACCAGTAATTCTTCTTAACCAACTTGAGTATCCTTTGTTGTTCTGAATGTCTTACATCTGCTAAATCATAATTTTCCTATAAGATTTGCTTATATTTTTCTATTATTTGGAATTTAAATTCTTTCTCCAATATAGACTATTCCATTATCTTTCTATACTTGTCTATTGTCCTTTTCCAAATTCTTTTGCACCTCTTGTTTTCTTATTCAATTCCTTCTTGTTTCTTCTTATAATGTGGTTTCTTCTACTACCTAGCTTTCTCTGATCACTACTTACTAACTCATCTTGTCTATAGTTCATCCTTAAGTAACTTGATATTCTTATTGTCTTCTATTATGTCTACTTGATCTTCTCTAAATAGAATATCAGCTTTCATATTTATCTTTTCTGGTATATATTATAATATGAAGTTATAATCTTGTAACTTTAGATACTATCTCACTTGTCAGCTATTAAGTTTGTGTAATTCTTGGAAATACTTGAAATTTTCATGATCTGTCTAGACTTCAAATTTCTCTGTGACATCTAGTAAATATTTTCTTTATTTTGTAAGAGCTTTTACTATGGCAAGTAATTCTTTGTCATATATCTTGTAATTTTTTTCAGCCTGTTGTATTATCCTTGATAAAAAAGCAATAGATTTCCATTTTCCATTTTGTTCTTGTGATAAGGCTTCTTTAATTATATGTCCTAAAGCATCTGTTTTTACTCTAAATTTTCCTTCTCTCTTAAGAAGAACAAGTACCAGTTGACTTGTAATCTTGTCTTTTAACTCTTTGAATGCTTTCTGGTGTTCTTCTTCCCATTTTTATTTCTTCTTTTCTTTGAATTTATTAATAGATTTTGCCATATGACTGAAATTTTTTTTACAAACCTCAAGAAAATTTCTACTTTTTTTTATCTTGGTAGAGATTTTTCACCCCTTGATTGCTTTAATCTTGTTTTTTTCTATTTGAACTTCTTCTCTTCCAACTACTACTTCTAGAATGGATATTTCTTTTATATCAAAATCACATTTTAATCATTTGAAATAGAGATTATGTTTCTTTGCTATTTTCAAAAATTGAATAGTTATAGTAATTCTCTGAAAATACTATTCATTATTCTCTGAAATATTCTTAGCAAATTGTATACTCCAAAATACATGATCTTGGATTCAAATAGGCCTTTGTTTGTTAAAAATACTGCTTTCCATTTATTGTCCTCTTTGATTTGTATGTTATTATAATTCCAGATTAAATCCAACTTGTTAAAATATTTCATCTTTTTCAATTTGTCAATTACCTATCTGATGAAGGATAGTAGTATCTTATTTTTTTATTGTAGGTTGGTTCAATTTTCTGTAGTCTTATACTAATTGTAATGATTTATCCTTTTTTGGAATGTAAAAGCATAGTATTATATATCTTGACTTTGATTCCATTATTAAGCCTACTTTGAGTTGTTTGTCCAGCTATTAGTTTAAAGCTTTGTCTTTTCATTTTCATTGTTTTAGTAGTTTTTTGAATTTATTTTTGTTGAACAAATAAATGAATGGTCAAATGTACTCTGGAAGGTTTTCTGGATTTGTTGGATCTGGTTCCTTTTCTATCTTGTTCTGGTTGTCCATTGGCTGTAATCTTCTAGTTTTTGTAAATAGTATAATCAAGATATTATATCCTTAGACATCTTGTAAACCATATTGTTCTGTATTCCAATTTACTTCTAGATTATATTTGACTAATCAGACATATTCTAAGAATATGTCCATGCTATTTAAATCCATGACTGTTGCATTGATGTGTTCTTTGTGCCTGTCAATTTCTAATTTTAGTAGTATAAATCTTGTAATCTCTCCATTCTTAGTTTTATCTACATTGAATATCTTAAATGATTTATCCATTAGTTTTGTTCTGATTTTTTCTTCTTTCACCAGCTATTTGTTAATTCCAGTGTAAGTACATCCTGAATCTGCCAATGCCTTCAACTATAGTTCTTTTCTATTCAATATTTTGATATTTGTTTGCATATTTAGTTTCCTTTCTTTATTATCTTGTTGGTTTGGAATAATATATTGATTTTAGGAATTATTATATACAGAGGTTTGTTGTACTATGTTTACTCCAAACCTCTGATAAAATCCTCCTGTTTGTTATTATTTTCTTCATCTTCTGCTCTAACCTGTAATCCTTTGCAAGGTATCCTATTCTGTCATACTTGTAGTACTTTCTCATTTCTCATTTCTTTTTTAGCCTTTGGCATTTCTTTACTATATATCCATACATATTGCAATTAAAACATTTTGGTCTTCCATTTTTTTGTCAAAATTATCTTTAGCCTTTCTAATATCTATGAATACATCTCTTCCTCTATATGTTATTTCTATATCTATTTTATAGCTGTATTGACTTTCTATAGATTTATATCTTTGACCAACTGTGTTGTGGCAACCACTAAACTCTCAAGGTCTAATGATCTCACTAACAAGTAAACCTCAAAGTAGAGATATAATGTGGGATATTCACAAGAGAACTCGACAAGGAGCCTCTTCTTAATTAGAGTCCTATTTATACAAAGGGTTCATAGTCCGTGCTACTAATAAATAACCCTGCCCTTATGTCCATGCTTCATCCTCATTCC
>Ga0157364_1004244_pt1 | contig 14252 bp, 5 predicted proteins | sample AttsexASBM2_FD_111476 | JGI IMG/M metagenome (GOLD analysis project Ga0157364, IMG submission 111476) | Fungus gardens microbial communities from leaf cutter ant in Ribeirão Preto, State of São Paulo, Brazil - Atta sexdens ASBM2 | ecosystem: Host-associated > Fungi > Mycelium > Unclassified ... | reverse complement strand
TGAATATGAATAGAATAATACGTGAAATGTGTCTGTATTAATTAATAATCATATAAATGAAATCTAATAAACTGCGACAAATAAAAGATGATAGACATAATATTTAACATTTAAGCAATTATACTGCGCCATATCACCAACGTGTCTAATGTTTCGATTGCTATTACATTTCTACAGAGATTTCAACATGCAAAATATTTACACGTTGAATCGAGTTTGTTGGAATTTGAGAGAGAAAAAAGTGTTCGCTTTTTAGACTTCTGTGAATGTAAACGTGAACTTGTTCATAGAATATATATACACGCGCGTGCGCGCGCGCGTGTGTGTATGTGTGTATGTGTGTGTGTGTGTATGTGTAATAGATACTATTTTTTAATAATTGCAATTATTAATATTGTTATTATATCCGATTACTGTTATTTTTTTATTTATTTAAAGGATAAATTATCATCATTTGAAGCATAAAAAATATACTTCTCTCTTTCACAGTTATTATATAGATAATAATAAAATTAATATAATAATTAAAAAGAATATTTTTTCTTCTCCATGTTTAAAATAATTCGTGAGAAGTATATACCTTACATAGAAAATTCACAGTTTACAGTAATAATTTCTTTTATTTTGCGATTATTAGATTTTCTATAGAAAATCTAGCTCAATATATTTTTTTTTATTTCATTAATTTATGATCGTAATACCGCGCGAATTTTAACTGAGTCAGCGAAATTCAAGCTCGTTGAGCATATATTTACAAATTGATTGTAATCGATCGTAAGTTGTTTTGAAATACTGACGGTCTAGTTTTGTATCCTTGAAGAGAACTTAAGCTTACGTATTTAAACAATTTTTATCGACGCGTTTATTATGTTGACTGTTCCACAAAGAGCAAAGCACATCCCGTTGCGTTAGATGGATTTGCGAAATTAATACGTTCTCGCAACTATATATTGTATATAACAACTGTATAAAAGCAGTATAAAAAAAAAAAGATCTTCTAAACGCAACGGATATTTAATTTCGCATACGTGGCTTTTAAATTTGAATAGAAGATTGCAATCTTGCCTTTGTGCTAAATGTCATAAGAGTCTCGCGTATTGCAATATGGTCACAAATAAGCATAAAATTAGAATTATCTGGTCGAAATAAATTCTGCTGTTTTTGCTTTTCTCATTATGTATGAAAGCATTCCTGAATCGACTTATGTTCAGAGCCTCCAAGTGATATCCTTGATTGATGATTTGATATCCTTCATTTATGACGCGTTTATGTATTGCCATCGGCTAGGTCGTTTTATATGTATTTAAATTAAGTGATGCGTAGACGGCGCGTAGGATGTGCGTTATCTTCCCAGCAGCGCTGCCAATCAATAACGGGATCTATAGTAATTCACCTTGTTCGCAGTAGACATTCTAATCGCTCCTCGGTTAAGCATTTAAATTGGCAGTGATTAACAAAACGATCCATCCGTGCATTCCTGTACAATCGAATTGAATTCGTGTCAAAAACGACCGATAAAACGGCTTTATGGTTGTATTTCGTAAATCACGATTTAACGATTTGCAAAGTTGTTACTAAAATTTTTCATCGCCAAAGCAATGTGTCAGTAAATCGTGACAGGAAATTCTTTTGATTATATTTAATTATTTAAATAGCTGGCCTTAATCTTTCTAGACTGTGCCTTTATAGACACATTGCTATCACGATTTGAATTTTTTTTTAATATAATACATTTTCATGACTCGCACTTGCTTTATAATTGCTTCACAAAAATTATTTGAGTGTTTATTAACCGTTGTCTGTAGACGAATTATGAACTTTAATAGCCTCGTTCGACAATCAAGTATAATTATCTCTACCGCGATTTTATGATTAATGTGAATTTAATTTAAAAAAAATATTATAACGCGCTTTCGTACCTCACTTACTTACTTTATGTAAGATTGCTTCACAAAATTATTTGAGCGTTTATTAATCGTTGTCTGTAGACGAGTTATATACTTCAATAACCTCGTTCGTCTCAATCAAGTAATTATATTGAAAGGAAACTGCAACGTCCTGTGGAAATTGTTATCTTATATTCAATATTAGATATGCGCGGCGCGATTTATAACATAATCTATTGAACGTTATTGTCTGAAACATATAATATCTAAAAATTCTTTTGTGAATTGCTCGATTTATTATCGACAGTGTAATGAATAGAAGATTTATTGCTGTAAGATAAACACAGGGTATAAAAAAAGATCTAAATCTGAGATAATATAAACAGGAAAGTAAATGAGAAATCTTATCTTTTTTTTAATGAATAAATAACGAATTAATTTACAATTGCTATAATCTATAACGGCATTCATTTACGATTCATTATATTCTACAACGGTACAAGTTTGTGACTATACAATAATCAAAAAATAAAAGTATCATACTCTCGTTTTTAGGAAAATATAATTATAATTCTTATAGATACAGAAGTGCGTCTATAAATTCGGTGATCGGTTTATTACATTCCTCCCACTGGACAAATTTTACATTTCAAGAGCAATTTCCCGAGGTTGCTCAACTCGCTCGATCGAGTAATCGCGTCTAAATTGCGTCAGAAGCGCGTACACGATGTGCGTAAGAGAACTCGCGCGCGGTTTACCCGCCTTTTATTAGGACATAACGGATGCGTCTGCATCCAGTTTTTGCCGCACGGCATGACCTTTATATGCACGTCCATTTAACACTGTCGTGGAAAACCTACGGAGAGATACGTGGGGTTTCAGGATCCTTGCAGGATACGCTGCTTAGAGACCATAAATTCTCTCTTCCTGGTGCCTTCGTTATCTATACTGCATGGCCTTCGTATTTCAGGAAGAGCGATATCGTAGCGTAGCTGCTGCAACAGCCGTGTATGCTTCTATCTCGTCTCAAAGGTCACGCTGATATTTTCCTTGCATGGAATTTATGCGTAGATTCCATCATACAGTTATTCATTTATTTCATAGCATTCACTTTCCAAAACTTATATGAAAGGTGCGTGAAACATATAACTAATGTTCAAATAAAATTTTATCTTACTTTATATATCTTACGTTATGTCTTAGTCATTTTATTATTAGATAATTTGATACAGATTTAATCGTATACAAATGAATCTTTTAAATTAATTTTGAAACATTAGTACATCATCGATGGCAGCATTCTTCTTTATGAACTTCTTAACATTTGTCATGCAATTTTGAAAGTAAAATATTCTCTTTTTAATCAGAAAAATTATTTAATAAATCCGTAACAATAACAAGATAAAATAATGTTATAAGAGATTATATTATATAAGAAACAAAACCTTATATTAAAAGTTATAATAACAGGAGAGTATGAATTACTAATAAAATTTTACATGCGAATAAAATGGAGTAAGATATGTTCAGTTTTTCATGTGAAACGAAAATGCATTTTCCGTGAATGAATATTTCTAACGCAATAATATTTTAAGTGTATATGGAGAAATTGTCCTCTTGACCAAACTTCAAGTAAACACAAGATTACGATAAATGGAAGATACATTCTTTATTAGTTAGTCTGAGAATTAAAAAATTCAAACAGCTCAAAATGAATCTTCACTAATAAGAAGAGCGAATCTTTATTAAAATAATCATAACAAATAGCACATCCCAAAAAATAAAGATTTAGTTTTTTAAAGGATTAATAATTAGAAAAAGATGAAAATAGGACAAAAATTAATATTTGCGAAGATTGATCCATTAAGAAGAAGTCATATCACAAGTGTATCAGATGACTTTGGGAAAAAATTTAGAAACACTTTCTTTTATTTATCTTTAAAAGGTTACACTACAGATAATGAGACAAAAGATTTATTATACTTATAGGCATTATTTTTTTAGAAAATCGTTTGAAATGTTTCTTAAAGAAATTTCAAAAATACATTAAAAATATTTTAGAATTTTACGATGGCAATTGCAGCACATGTAATATGCTTCATTGATTTGGAATAATCTGTTGCATCTTTTGTAAAGGAATCGATATAGTGATTGCGCCAATGAACGCACGTAACTTTGTGCGATGATGCACGTATCTTTCAAAACAATTTAGCACTGTTTTTTTATATTATACGTGTATGTGATTTCTATCAATATGCGTCGTGCAGAGACTTCCTATTGTGATATTTGCTTCTTGTCAATCGTCACGCTACGTTTATTGATTAATATTTTTTTGGTGAGAAGAAAGTCTTTTTACAGTTTTCATTTTTCCTGAGCAATTTCTCTTCGCAATTGAAAAGACCATTGCGATCTGTGATTGCAAATTTCAAATTTGAAGAGGAAACGATCGCAGAACGCTTCAAGCTTTTCTTACAACGTCGTTAGAAAAGCATAATATTTTTTATTGTAATGTTGTTAAAGGGGAAATTCTTGATGTAAAGTTACTATGAGACAGAGATTTCATATTATTCATTAAGCTATTCATTAATCTATCGAATGATTTCAAACGTCAATCCATCGATTACTGATGACTAAATTTATTATTTTTATGGGAATCTTGAATTATAAAATATTTATATTTATTCTTCGGATACATGATTTTCATAAACATGATTTTTCTTAAAGATGTGGAATGTTTTTCTTTATTAGAAAGTATAAACTTTACAGTATCAGAGTTATAAATTGCTATAATTATCTGTATATCTTTTTAATATTTTTCTTTTTTTTATTTTAATTTTTTTATTTTTCAGATAATTTAACAGTCATGTAGATATCTCTATCGATATTCATAATTAATTTATTGAACAAAATTGAATATGAAAATCGATTTCCATATTCAATTTAAAATTGAAATATCTAGGTACTCTTAACCTAAGAATGTTACAATTATTTGGTTTGGTCCGGAATTATTCTTAAAAATTCAAGACAATAAATTGTAATTATAAAGCACACAACAATGAATCATGAGTAATAATGAAATGCACGAATCACGTAATTGTAATTGTCTTGAAATCACCGTTCAATTTTATCTAGAGGTCGAAAACGACAATCCAAATATCTTATCTTAGATTAGACAATTGCATATATAAAAGAAAATCAGCATATTTGTTTTGTACGCAATTTAATTATCACAAGTATTTATCGAACTTTCATTATCAATTTTATCGTATGGCCAAGAAATTCAATCATCATTTTAATAATACAATCAATTTCTACGATCGATAAAAGATCTGAATCTGACAAATTAGAACTAATCGAGGCATTGGAGCGTAGTATTTAAATTTGCTCGTTGTCATAAGGCAGAAGTATCTCTGAAGATGACTGTGGAAAGTCCCGCGTTCGTTTCTCAAGTTTTGCTATTAATGCCACTTAGCCAGCTAACCAGAACGGTCTATGATTGTCGCAGTCACTCGCTCGGTGAGAAAATGCTAATTGCAATTTGTGACGAAGAGTACGAGGAATACCCCAAAAAAGTGGAGCGCCGCTCTAGAAAGCGCACTATCGTGGCTTGTGACGTGAAATGACTTTTCGCGTCTCTTAGATACTCATTTATTTTGATTCTTGTCAGCAACACAAAAAAGGTAAAGAAAGAAGATGGCCCGTGAATGATGATTTTAATCACGAGCGCACAATTCACAATCTCATATCCTGAAGAAATGTATTGCTGTCGACGTCCGAGATCGACCTGTCGATTTGATTTTTTGTCTTATATTTCATGACGCCTCAGGAAGAGAAAGAATGATGCATATATATAATTACACGAAGCGAGCAGTCAATCCCTAGTTGAAATAATCGCCGGTACTGTTATCGCCAGACCGTCAGGCTAAGTCATAGCCAGTCACGGATTGATGTAAATCTTGCCTTTACATCAAAACGTGTCAGAAAGAATATTTATGTCACAAATAAAAAATTATTGTACAATATTTTTATCTCGTTACATATTTAAGTTAAAAAATGATTTCTAAAAATTTTATGAAAAATGTATAACTTTTTTATATTATTATATTATTTTTTTTAACACACAGAAAGGTATAAGTTATATAATTTATTATGTAACACTTCCTGTTCTGTGTCGGTGATCCACTTTCCATTTGCCATTTTTTCCAGTATGATATTTTGACAATGAACGAACATAATTATAAAATAATTTCTGATATGCATGAATACCTAATTATAATGTGTATTCACGCATATTTGCATTTGATATATTAGGCTTTGTTTATGATAATTTTGTTTATGATAATTATTTTTTTATAATAATTTTTACAATTTTTAATTATTGAAATATATTATGAAATATATTTTAATTAATAAATATAAGCAAATATTTCGTGGATTACCTAAAATTGGCAGGATAGAACATGTTAAAAAAATAACAAAAAATTATTTTATTATATTATTTTGAAACAAAAGAAACTTTCGATGGAGATGCATTAAAATTGTTGTATGTAAATTGTTGTATGTATATTTTTGCATAAAATCCAATTTTAAGTTTTCTACACATGTTTTACCATAAAAGAAGTGGATATTTTTACATTCACGAGAAAAAGATATATTTAACTAAAAACAAGTATTATATCTTCTGAACTGTTACATAACATGTCTATTCTTTTTGCTAAACTTCTTGCACAGTTTTCTATTTTTGTCTTCAACAACAAAAAGAAAAAAAGGAACGATGAACTGTGCAAAAAAGAATAGACCTAAGTATAACGACTGTCGTTTAATCACGAACAAAAGACACAATAGTGCTTTCTCCCTTGAAGCTTTACATTGCGACGAACAAAGACGACAATTATGATGACGACGACGATGACGAGAAATGGGCGAATGGGCGATCGTCTCCACTTGCCGTTCGCAGGTCGAAAAAGCATCGAGTGTGACCAGATACTGTTATTCGAGGCCACATTATGCGGTTGCCGTTGTTGTTCTCCCCGTATCTCATTTGTACCCGCGCGAGCGCACGGCGATGCTTATTACACGATGCGCGCTTCGCAAAATTTTTCCACATGTAACTGTTCTGTTGAAGGCGCAAAAGGCGAACATAAAAAATCGCCGCGTTGACTACATAATACGTGTTTACATATGCGAATACCCTCTGCAATCTGCACACACCCGGCAGCGATTCTTCATGCCCTGCGCGCGTACATATAAATTAATTTATCGCCGCGAACTCGTGATATTTTCAAACGATTATCATTCGCAAATCGTTTCATATTATGCTCGTTTATAACGGCTCATTAATTAAACCGTTGTGATTTCAGCATCGAATACAATTCGACGACACCGCCACACGTACCTTCGAGTATCCCAGCGAAGCGTCGATTCTTGAAGGCGAGACCAGCAACGTGGACGGCGAAACTTCCAGTTCCGTAATCGAGCAACCTTCTACACTGAGTAATAACAAAATCTCTTCGACACCTAGCTCAACAACGAATATGCCATCTCTTCTCGGTAAGATCAAACTTGAGTCCCGTTTGTAGTTTGACAAGACATTTTTGCAATTATAACATGATAATGTAATTAAGTAATTAACAGAAATTATTATATCATAAAATACTCTAGAGATATCATTGATAATCCTAGAAAAGGTTTTATCTTATAATCTTATTACTTAATTGATAAACATATGTTAAGGAGATAGAAAAGATAGAAGCAAAGTAAATCCGTGCTACTTGACACTTGTTATCTGTAGGTGGAGGTGGACTAGCCAGTTACACTCCTAGCAAAGTGGATCTGACGTCGGAAGGCTTCGAGTTGGGTATCACCAGAACTATACTGATGGTTCCGACCCCAGCTGCAACAACGACAACAACCGAGCAAACCGAGAATGCAAGCGAAATGGAATACTTGAGACCAGCTCAGGACGCAGGTGCTTGGGGCTCGGAAACGACCGGCGATCTTCTTTATTGAAAAGAAATGCAGAATGATGTTTTATCATTCACAAGCTCAACGTCCCTCCGCAGTAATAGAACGAAACGAGAATGAAACTTATAAGGCTAATATTAAGTATTCCTTTTTTTCCTAGCGGCAAGAAGATCGCAAAAAAACTACACAAATGCAAAAGAATCAATATATTATAATAAACTTTAATAAAAAAAGATTTACGACAAATGCTCACATAAGTATATAAAGCGAATTTTTCATAGAAAACAGGTTTAGACATTCGCGTTCATGACCGGACGATATGTTGGACTACAGATAAGTTATTGTCAAATGCACATTAAATTAAGAAAACTTTTTTTAATTATAAAAAGAAATCAAAAGCGCAATCTCCGCTCATGAACGCACCAAGTATTACAAGCAAAGTTTATTTAGATGATTAAGTAAAAACTAACAGTATCATTCCAAGTATATGCATTTACTTTGTATTGTTACGCTATGCAGTCAAATCAGCGAACTTTTCTTACACAATGAATTATCGAAACTGCCAAGATACGCTACATAGTGCTGCTTTTTTTATAATAGCACTTGAAAGGAAGAGCTCAGCGACTGATACTCTATTGCTAAAAGAAAAACAAAATAAAAAGCATATCATCTTTCTGGCATACTTTATAAGATAGAAAATAAATCGAGAGAATCAAGTTTTTGTAACCTTTTTGAGATTACTTTAATGCTAAGCTGTGAGTGTTCAAGCTGCCAGTAAAAGGCCAGACTTTTATGCGAGTTTTTTTTGATAGAAAAAAAGGTAAACGGTTGAATGTCTTTGAGATTTAATTAGAGGGGGAAAATGTTCAGGAAAAAAAAACAACTCGAGTTTAGATTTGTAAACGTTTTTGCCAAAGTAGAACGTAAGTCTACTTAGTATATTTAATAATGTATATGTACAATAAGTGTTCCAGTTCGACAAAACTGTAAGAATTGTAAATTTCAAAGCACATCGTCATTTGTACCGAATGTATGGCAGATCATACTATGCCTTGCAAATGCGAAAATAAGCCATTACAGCGTGTCTTTTCATATTGAGTTTGCAATTATTTTTCAAGGATTATAATACATGAAACTAATAGCTTTTCAGCATAGAAGTTGCGTAGATGAAAACGGCGGTTTAATGTTAATTATTAATTTTAAGGAAATTGAATTTTGTAAATACTAAATTATTGTGGATCTAGAAGAGCCATCCAAGATAAGTTAATCGAGTCACGAAAGTTCGAGAAAAGAAATTACATTATTTTAAGATCAACTTTCTTGTATTACTTTTGTCCTTTTTTTTCTTTTGTGTTAATTTCTTCTATTATCTATGAAGCACACCTCGGATGCATTACCATGGATAATTGAAAATATTGTTTTGAATCGTGTAGGTGTAGGTATTTAATAATGTATGATTGTAACGATATGTAGTTAATATGATTTTATGACTTGGACAGTGGACTGATTCAAGCAAGAGAACGCGATAAAAAGATAATTTATTATGAAGATGCATTAAAAAGTAAACTGCTGCCGTGTTTTGTTAGAATTCAAATATATTTACTTTATTTAGATGCTGTACCAGTTCACCGAATAGTTTATGCTGTACTGTTGTTTGAAAGACTCGTTCTTGTGTCACAGCGTTGTGTCTTACACTGTGATATTTTTGTTAATCTTTTCTAGTATAAAACATAATTTCCAATTATTCGTCAGACCCAGCAAGTTGTTGATACTCTTTGTATCTTGTTGCTACAATACACGAACATTGCAAAAAGCAAGTCAGATTACGTTTGTGCAACATTCCAAATTGAAACTGTATACGTATAGATCTTTTTTTAATTTGTCAATTAATTAATCATAATTGTAATCTCCTTATTCCAATACAGGAGAGCTGTGTAACAGTTTTGTAAATTACCATTGTACAGAATCACGAAATACCACGTTTCAAGTAAACAACAATAAGTGGAAACGATTGTGAGATGACTATTAATAACTGAAGCTTGGATTTATATTATTACCTTCTTAAATATGTAAAAGTATTGTGTGATGTATCGTCTATGTGTTAAATATCGAAGTAATAAAAGAGACAATTACTCCTTATTTCTTATTCAGGACTCTCATCTATAAATCATCTATAAATCTCCACAAGATTAAAAGAAAGCAGTAAAACGTTATAAAAAATTAATTCTATTTATTTAAATAAATGGACAATGTACAAGTTGAATGAATGAGTCATATTTTGTGATTCGAGTTTAGAAAACAGTCTCAAATATATTACAGGACTAGCATTAAATTAAGCTTAAACTTAAACTAGTGTTATTTGTATATGGAAGTATAATATTCCTCTTCCAGATCGTATAAATCCGCAGCCATATCGTCCCTCAGGGAAGCCAATTTTTGATCACATTCTACTTGCTTAGTCCTAAATAATTTGCCGTTTTGTATTATGGCGTCATTTACAGATGGAAAATCATTCAGAATTAAATATTGTTTTATATCAGAGACTAATTTCATTAATGATTCGCCAGCACGCACAATATTAGCTGCTCTGACATGCATTTCATATGTATCTTGCTCGCATTGTGTCATTCGAGATAGTTGAGAATCATTTTCTCCTTTTGCGAGTTTAATTATCTCTGAAAACAACAAAAATAAATCAGAATTAAGATAGATATTAACAATTAATAAAAGTAATACAAATCAAGTTATTTGATATATAAATCTTTCTCCTCCCAAATTTTATATATATAAATAGAATTAAAAATTATACTTATATGAAGTATTAAATATTACTACACTAATATTCTAATATTATTGCAGTATAAATTTTTATTTCTTTTAATTTTATTATGATATAATTTACAGTGTTAATAATTAAAAATAATTTGTTTTCACATTTATATTTTTCTATATTACATTTTTAATACTAATAACGTTTTTGTTTTATATTTTCATGTTATGTTTTTAGAATTTCAATCTTTCTATTCTACTACAATGATAATTTATTGATTAACAATCACAAAAATGAAGAGTCCTTTAAATTCATATATAAACTTCTAGATATGTTTTGAGAAATTATACTTAAAATTATAGAATTAACTTTGTCAGTTGTTTGTTGAAAACATCTCGATTCATTCTTTCTATCCAACATGAGAGATAATGAATGAATATATATTCCGAGAAAATATTGTACTGCAAAGAAACAGAAACAAATCTCAAGATAATTAAATAAGTTGTGATACTTGGTCGAAGAAGATAAAAATTCAAATAATTGGAGCATCAAAATCATATCAAAGTGCAATAAGTTTCATGTAGCTGCACTATATTATATTTTCTGCTTAGTTAAAGTATATATAATTAACCGAAGGAAAAGAGAAGAAAGAAAGAAAATTTAACTACTTAAAAACCTAAAAAATTCAATTATAAAGAACAAACTTAATTATTGGGGACGAAAACGCCGGAGGAGTTTTGAAGTTACTTCCACCGGTTAATGGCCTTTTCTGCCTTCAGTCTCTTTTTGAGGTTATATAACGCTTAGATACTACAATTCTTGTTGTAGTTTCAAATTAACTATTTGATGTAATTGTAGAGGCGAAGATGCCTATGAAAATAGGTTAGGATACCTAGACAGAGGTTAGAAAAGTACCTTCGAAATTTTCCAGCATGGACTTCACGTCGTCTTTTAACCTCGTCGTGTATGATTTCAATAACGCTTCTTTACTCTGAGGAAGTGCACGTTGTGTGGCCATTGTGTCACACTAAAAGGGAATAACATGTGTAACACTGTCAATGATAACAAGAAGGACCACGGCACGCAGCACAAAAAAAAATGACAAGCGAATTTCTTACAACGGAGTGAAAAGAATTGCGGATAGAAACTAGAAAGGAAGAGGACAAATCTTGCGCATGCGTAGAGCAAACGATATATATATCACATATGTATATAGTACATATGCTGTTATATTTCAGGAACGTATATACTTTACTTATTGTAATGTGTCATCTATCACCTACAATATACGAAATTAGGATGCTATTTCATTGACTACAAAAAATTTTCAAACCAGTTTATGATTGTCAAGAATCTGTGCATTATAAAATTTTACACGGCACAGTATAATCAAATTGAGATAATACGCAGTTTTCTGATAGTTTGAAACTGGTTCGACTGTATTGGAATAAACTTTTGATCTGAAATAATAAAAAAATGAAAACAACTCTAAGTTCAAATATATTTAAAAAATTATAATATATTTAATTATATAATATATTAATTATAATATATTTAAGAAATATAATTAAAAACAAATTGTATTTATATGCATGAAACTATAAAATATCCATCTATGTCTACTTAATATGTCTACTTAAAAAGTAGACATTGAAACTAGTTAGACAAAAATTTTCTGTAATCTTCAAAATAAAAGACAGTAAAGGATAATATTGGAAAATAAAGGACAAATTTAAATTGAGTTTTGAAGACAGAAATAAATCTAAAGGACAGCTATCTAAAATAAAAGATTAGCCTTTATAATAAAAGACATATGGTCACTATAGCTATAATGTGTGAAAAGTTGTAAATTGTGAAATTATTTGTGTTTGTGGGTTGACAACTTTTTATGCAAAGCACGGTCCACATAGGTTTTCAAGTTTGCACGCACAAAGCGAGACTTAATTAAAAAAAAAAATTGATTTTTATAATCGTGATTTAGGTTTACGATCTAATAAATTCGATATTAGAATTTCTCATATCTTTATTATTATTATTCAACTGCATTTTATTATAAAGGAATATTTTAAACATTTGTGAATATTATTAAATTATTATATTTCTTCTCGTTTAACGAACGAGAAGAAACGAACTTTCGGGAAGATCGACAAAAAAAAAAAGAATTTTACTTATACTTATTTCTAATATAAATAAATTTTCTAATATAAATAAATTTTATATTAGATTAAATTTTATATAAATAAATTTTCTCCATTTAACTTATTTTTTATCTTTCTTTTTAATTCTTAAAAATTTTCCGTAATGTCAAAATAAAAGACAGTAAAGGACAATATTGGAAAATAAATTTAATTGAATTTTGATAGAAATAAATCTAAAAGACAGCTATCTAAAATAAAAGACTGTCTTTTACAATAAAAGACGTATATCACCGTAGTTATAATGTGCTTATCTTTTTTTAGTTTTAATTCTTAAAATTAAAAAAAGATAAAGAGTAAGTTGAACCTTATCATTTCTGAAATTAATTCATTTAAATGAATAATTCAACATCTTAACATTCAGACTATAGTGGCACTTCGTATTTAAAATAATGCATTAACATAAACGTTCTTGTTTTCAATCTTATTGTTTAAACCTTAGATTAAAGCTAATCTATATCGATAGAAATAAGAATTATGTGTACCACATAATTGTGACTCAAATCACCCGCGCCATATTGATTCACATGAATGATGAAGGCGAGCGCCATTTTCATGGAGACATCTTTTCTCACCCTCTCGAGACCTCTTACCCTTCTACCTGCTGTTCCATCAAATCCTACCCCATTCGACTCCCTGTTGACCCTCTAGCTAGAGGGTTGAGAATCGATATGAATACGCCCGCGAAGCGCGCTCACTGCTGAATCTCTCCGCAACTACGCAAATTCCCGGTCATGTGAAAGCAGAGCCAGAACATGCCCTTGCGCGAGACCGGCGTGGCGCGACGCGGCGGAAATACGAGCGCCGTGACTGTCCCCAATCCGTCCCTCCGTTCCACCTCTGTTCCTCCAGCCGTGAGGTGACCGCGAATCGCTCTCCCTCACGCGCCTGTCCGACGCGGATGGGTATCGAATCGGGCTCGGTCCCGATATATCTCCAGGGGGTGGCCACCCTCGCCTGCCATTCGCACGCGAGACCCGCGCGCGACGAGTAACCCAAGCGGAGCGGAGTGTCGGCGAGTATTCCAATTCGAGAACTTGATCAGTTCCCAACTCCCGACGTGCAGAGGATCGTGGACAAAAACATCCCCTGCAGGAAACGAACTCGTAAAAAATTAAATAAGAAGCTTCGGGAGAAGGAACTGTTCATCGGAATGATTGATTTTAATCGATCGTGGTGAAAAAGGAAAAAGAGGCGAAAGGTGTCGGGGTGAACGAAGGACGAAGAGAAGAGTGACATTCGCGCGAAGAGATTCGCGGGCGATCGAACGAGTACGCAGCAGCGTCGTGAAGAGGGTGAAAGAGAAAGAGAGGGAGAGAGAGAGAGAGAGAGAGAGAGAGAGAGGGAGAGTGAATGAGTGAGTGAGTGAGTGAGTGAGTGAGTGAGTGAGAGAGAGAGAGAGAGAGAGAGAGAGAGAGAGAGAGAGAGAGAGAGAGA
>Ga0157364_1004243_pt1 | contig 14252 bp, 8 predicted proteins | sample AttsexASBM2_FD_111476 | JGI IMG/M metagenome (GOLD analysis project Ga0157364, IMG submission 111476) | Fungus gardens microbial communities from leaf cutter ant in Ribeirão Preto, State of São Paulo, Brazil - Atta sexdens ASBM2 | ecosystem: Host-associated > Fungi > Mycelium > Unclassified ... | reverse complement strand
GTACTTTCCACATACACACACACACACACACACACACACACACACACACACACACACACATATATTGTCTATATATAATTCGTATTATTATACAGCTTTCCATTTATAACCGGTGTCTAGAAACTGATATAATAATAAATAAGACGTAAGATAGATATCCATAAATTTCTTAAATACGTAACGATTATATATCAATTAATACGATATTTTATATTAATTTCTATATAATTAATTTAATAATTATATAATTAATTTAATAATTAATTATATAATATTTATATTAAATTTTAATAAATTAATTCATTTATTCGAATTTTATATTATATTTATAACTGTACTGCAAATAAATTTTAATATTTAAAGTTTTAATCTATGATAATTATTACAAAATATTTTATTATACAGATATATTGTAATTAAATTGATAAATATAAAATAAATTATCAAAAATTATTGATAATTCAGTAGATCCACAAATAAAAAATACTTTAAATATAATACTTTAAAAAAATACTTTAAATATAATAAATTTAAATATTATAAATAGAGATCTCTCTCTCTCTCTCTCTCTCTCTCTCTCTCTCTCTCTCTCTCTCACGTTTATTCGTATTATGAAAATTTAAAAATTTTCTTAAGTCCCTATACTGGATGCTCGCCAAACTTTTTTCCTCTCATGATACAAAGTTTTTCCGTTATCAGTGTTATTCCACTGCATCTTGAAGTATCTACGGTATCTACGGTATTGTTATCGCTAAGGTAAGATCGTTTTCAGAGGTTTGCCTAGAAAAATTGCTATACGAGCTTGTTAACGAGTATACGTCAAGTTTATGGCGAGACGCATTTGGAAGGTCGAAAACCACCCGTCCGTTCTCTCGAGCTGAGCGATGGGACGCGAATCTCTCATTTTTACAATAGCGAGAGGCCGCCGCGTCGCCAGTGTAACTTTAATTCCGTGGAATAATACTCGAGAGAACAAATTGGATTTTTCCTCTCTTCGCTCTTTTTAATAAGCCTTATTTCGCCTCCAGCGCGTGCAAGGAATATCCTCCGAGTGTCCGAGGTTTTACGAGGCCTCGTCATCTCACTTTGGACTCTTGTGCGTCGTAAGAATTCAAAGATATGAAATGCTTTTTATTCTCACCGACATTTAATTTTCTCTCACTCATTTTACGTTTAATATTCCCATTTCCAATCTCAAACAGGGATTAGATTTTATTTTAAACAAACAATTTTTTGCAGATATATTATATATTATATTGTTATTTAGATTATCTTCAATAATTTTTTAGGTTTAAATAAAAATGAAAATATTTTGGACCATGTTTATTGTAATCATAATATAAAAAGATTCGTAGATGAACTAATCCATGAATATTTTTATAAAATAATATCTAAAAGTTTTACGAATTTATTATAAATATTGTATTTGTTATAAATAATTCCAAGACACATAAATTTTATTATACAGATATATTGTAATTAAATTGATAAATATAAAATAAATTATCAAAAATTATTGATAATTCAGTAGATCCACAAATAAAAAATACTTTAAATATAACAATTTTTATCCTCAAACAATTAAAACTAGTATTTTGATCGGTATTCATGATCCGTTCTTATTTTAAAACCATCTTAAATGATGTCTTAAGATGCTAATGCGGCTCTCTGATTAGCTCATGATATCTCAAGATTTGAGACAATCTTAAATATAAGAATCGACTATGAATATCAATTTTTATTCTTTTAACATAAATCTTGTTCAATTAATGTTTATGAATAAAATATAAATAACAAAGCATTCAAATGTTGCGTAATGATTCACCGACGTGTTTCATACTGATCTACTTTATCTTTTCCAAAAAAGCATATCACAGCGCAGTTCTGATAGGCTCGACGAGCAACTTAAACGTAAAGTATGAATCGAGGTTCGCACAGTGAAAAGGATCTCCCTTGAATTTTAATGACGGGCTCCGTCCTCCGTCGATCCGCGACATCGGTTCTTCTCGCAACTTGCTCGTTCCATTGCAAACAAGGCGTCCGATGTATTCATGAGGAATAAAGTTTTCGTCGTAGTCCGCGAGAAAAGAACTTTCCGAATTGCCTCACTAAAGAACGAGTCTGCCGCCTCAAGTCGACCCTTGTCCCCTTCCGACTCGCTTTAGTCCTCTACCCAACCTTCCTTTCTCCTATTTCTTCTTCCGCTCTTTACGTATGCATATGATCCTGCGAATGCATCACTGTGCGCGCTTGCACGAGTTATACAGCTATTCGACTGAGCTTTGCGACTAAGGTGACTGCAGGAAGCCGACTAGCGACATTCTATCTCGTCTTTTCCGTCGCGTCTCCCTTTTTTTACCCCCGAATCTTATTCCTGTTTCCTGTCACTAACTCTTACCAATTTTTCGTACGTTTACGACTAGCAAAGCAAGGCTGCCGTCGCAACTACTCAGAACGAAAGAGGAAGTCGAGTCAGTTAAAAGTTTGTAGGTACTTTCTGAACTATCCGGTTGTAAAGACTGCATAAAGTACATGAACGCATGTGCGTATGTGGGTGCGCGCCATAATCTGAAAGTTCAAAGAGCTCGGAATGCGCAGTGTACGTCGCATGAATTGAAAGTATGTGTACCTCTCCTTCCTGTTTACCGCTTTGTTCTCACTCAACTTCTATTTTATGTCTATTTGTACCAATATAGATTAACTTTAATCTCGGTTTAACTTACTCTTTATCTTTTTCTTAGAACTAGAAGAAGTAAAAAGTAAGTTAAACCGAGATTAAAATTAACAGAATCTTAAAATCGTCTGTTTTACTAAATGCAATTATTTTTCATATAAGTATTTTCCTAACTGCTTTTACAGATTAAAAAATGCTTTTCTATATTTAAGGTATAAATGATTAATATATTCTAAACCACTCGATTTTATGTCAAAAGCGAAAAAAGTTGAAAAATTATAGTTTTGTCATCAGCTTTTGATATCGATTCGTAATAATATTTGCTATAAACACAAGTTTTATATTTTGTACGTACATAAAGCATTCTTGGTTTGGACCAGGAATTATATGAACAAACAACATTGAGTTCTTAGAAGTAGACTTAGATATGTAATATGAAAAATTAATTAGTTAGAAAATTTGTGTCGTATGTGCGCATCATATTGATGTAGTAATGTATAATAATAAAGTGTATCAATGATATGTAAATGTGTGTAAATCCTCTATTAAACTGATAAAACAGACGACTTTATAAAGATCCCCTTAATCAATACTGATTACAAATAGATATTAGTTTGTTAACGAATTCCGTTTCTACATTTTTTTTCTTAGAGTTTATCATGAAAATATGATTGTCTTGGGTCAATATTGCATTTCGAAAAATTTTATATAAATTTCTCTCATTCATTATAATAAAACTACAATAAGATATGTAATAAGTTTGATTAATTTTATTGAAGTGCATGGTAAAAATCTTTAAAATATTGTATTGTACCATAACTACCATATTTTCAGAGTAAATTTTAAGAGTTTAAATTTTAACAATTCTGTTCGTATTCTTATTTCTTAGATGATTTTTCGTTTTATTTTTGCTTTAATATTTGAATATTTAAAGGCTATCGCAATGTATACATAGGACTCATTTCGAGTCTGGAATTTAACAATAAGATAGAATCAATATACATTAAAATAGCAGAATAATAAAAAATATTATTTAAATATAGGTATATTATAATTATATGTTCGAAATAATATGAATAAAAACGAAAAAGATTTCTTTTTAAATACTTATAATAAAATATTATGTATAAGATATTTATAATTAATCAGTGATAGATATAAATCTTAGAAAATATATACAATCCTGTGTCTGATCAAATTTAAGAATATATCTTTTCGATGGAAAATAATTATTGTGAAAGATAAGGATCACTTGGATCTCTTGAATTTCTGGTATAGATTGAAAATTAATCAAGAACGGATGCTATACAAGAAACGAAGTTATAGTTATAAGTTTCACATTGCAGCAAGGGGCCAGCAAGAGTCTCTAATATCGTTGACGTCGGAGAAGTTGAAGTTGATGGCGATCACCCGTGGGAGCTCGATTTCAACTCAATAGCTAAGAGAACAGCGATAGCTAAGAGAAGACTGAAGGACTCCTGTGTTTTGTTAACCTGATAAACAGAACGCCAATCACCGCAGAATATATGAACAATATACGGACGGGGAAACGGAAAGCAATGCCGCTGAATCCCGTTTGTAATCAAGTAATTGTAACTCGGCAGTCGATTGAAAGAACACGCGGGAGCTATCGATATCGAAGCCATATTGGTTCGCTGAAACGAGTTCAGAAATTACAAGCAGCTTCCCGACTCATGTCGGAAGGAAATTTATAAAGCGTCCGATCGCATGGTATTTCGCGATTTTCTCTCGCTAGGACGAATTCTTCGAAGCTCGCGAGTTATTATAAGATTACGGGTTTCATGCACGAGTTGTGTATCAACTTCTTTCACTATGATATTCCATCCGTGCAAGTACAGCGGACACGAGCAAATTCGATCACCGTAATGCGTACAACCTGTTTCATATTGCATCTTTAGATATCGACAAAATTCAATAATGTTCCCGAACATCTCCCAGACTTCTCATAGAAACCTGAGCTCCTCGCATTTGCGTGTTACGCGGTTACGTTATTGTAATTTTTTCCATATTTTCCAGAGAAGAAGGTAATCGCGGAAGAAATTGTTTTCTGTTCTTACTTTAACGGAAATTGAATAATATAAGTTTGGTAACAAAGAAATTCTCTTTTGTTTCTTTGTCATCGTGAAAATAACCGATGTAAGTAAGTCACATTTTTGCAAAGGACTGAAAGCTAACATTGAGTAAAAATAATTATTATATCTTAAAACAATTATTATTAAATTATTATCATTTTTCACGGGTATAAAATCAAAATTGTAAATAATAACATACATTTTTACTATTGTCAATTCGACATTGGTATTGTAATACAACGCACTAATACAACCGTTATCTATCAGAATTCGTTAAACGTACATTAGTCGCATTGTTGATTCTCACAATGATCCGTTGCTCGATGCACGCTATGCAGTTTTCTAAGTAAGCGACATCCGATTAATCAGTGAGGCTGGGCGATCAATCAACGTGGCGCATACTGTGTTGGTTAAAAGTAAGCCGTGATAATCGCACAGAGAAACCGTGTTTGCAATGCGCGTTGTACCTAATAATGACACACATACAGAGAGAGAGAGAGAGAGAGAGAGGATGGGCAGGAGAGTTGAGATACGAAACGCAGCGAGAAACAATAATAGAAACAACAACGGGCTCGCCGCAGGCCGCGAGCGCGAATTTCATGTAGTGGTCCGTATTGCCACGCAAACGCCAAGAATATAATTGAACGGCAGACTAGCGTATGCACAAGTAGTATAGGAGTAATATTCGAGATGTCTCTGTCAATAATGGCATCACGCGTGCATTGTGGCCGGTTTACTCTCAGTTCACTCTGTCATTGCGAGACGTAGCCGACAGAAGCCGAAAATACGTTGCCTCACGACGTAGACGCAGTAATGCTGCTATGTTAGCTCAATGGCGATTATTAGCTAACCAGAACACAATCTCGACGATCGATGTTCATCGATCAAACAACGAAACGCATATACATAGGTACATGCTATGACCCGCGGCATAATCGCGCCCTCGATTTAAAGGACCTATGAATTATTGAGGCCCAAACCTTCGTTTGCAGGATATCTCGTTACCACATTATCGCTAGACAAGGGATTGATACTGATATAATTTCCACGAGTTTAGGTTTACATTACGTAAAATGATATTCGTGTTCTGTTCGTGATAATGATAAAGACTATTATTGGCATAAAGGAATAAGGCAACTTTTCGAATTTACATGATAATTGAATCATACCGAAAATTGGATCAAAAATTGGGTATAGCATCGCAAAAGTAACATTCTCTTCTAGATATTTAAATAAAATGTAAAATATAAATACATTCATGTATATTTTTTGAAATAAAAAATGTAAATTCTGTGCAAATTGTTTTTTCATGTCTCTATATGAAAACTATATTCCCAATATGCATCTTCAAAAAGACACTTTAATATGATAAATCAATTAAACTTTTATTGCCATAATTCACGTGAGATCAGTTATTTTTATGTATATTAAAAATTTGTATGTGTCCTTCGGGGTATCATTTCGTCATGCAATAATATTGGTTATTGTAAAAAATATCGCTTAAAAATAAATATAACAAATTGTTTTCAATTAAAACATCAGACATCAAGAAATATAACGGTAACAAATAAATATATATATAGTGTGATAATAAAGTTTGGTACATGTTATGAGAAAATGTATAAACATTAATTAATAAATAAATAAATTAATTAATTAATTAATACAAATAATCTTTATTGTCCTTCAAAGTAATCCTCTCTAGAAACAATACACTTTTAACAACCTTCGTACAGCTTGTGGAAATTCTGTTAAAATCCTCTTTGGATATCACTTTTAACTTGTTGTTACACGGCTCTGATTCAAAATATGGTAATTCTTGAATCAGCGTTGCATTATCATTTTGAATCATTCTCTCCATCCTTCCAATCTTACTCTTGCAGGCTTCTTTTTGATCCCTAAACTGAAGGAGATAATGAAAGAGACTCGATTTATAAACATTTCAGACATTCAGAACCGTATGACAACAAGACTTAATGTCTAAAGATAACTTTTCACAACAGAGCACCGTGAGCTGTACGAACGTTGTCAGAAGTATATATTGTCTCTGAAGAAGTTATTTTAAAGGATAATAATGGTCGTTTGTATATTAATTAAGTGTTTATTTTCTCATAACATTCACCGAACTTTATTGCCATACTATGTATATATCTTCATTAATAAAAAAAAGTTATAACACATAGCGAAGTAAAGGAAACTTTGAGTATTAGCCATATTAGAGTATAAATACAGGAAAGTTAAGTATTATATATGTTGGGTTGTCCGGAAAGTTCGTGCCGACTAACCTATATAATTTAATAAATGTATGGTATATTAAAATTTAAATCTTCTGCATTTCAATTTTCCTTCAATATCGGCACGAATTTTCCGGACAACCCAATATATATATATATATATATATATATATATATATGTATATATATATATAAATTTTAAAATATTAATTTTAGACAATATCATCTATACAGTCTCTTTATAAATCCATTGTCGCAAATTGTTTGGCGCCTACGATTTCTTAGCGTGATAGAACTGGAAAATAAGTGATATCCAAGATCTATTTTCTGAATAGACGACCGTAACCGCGATTGTTACGGATTTAATGTTAGGAAAGGAAGTGCACGCGAGCAAGGAATTAGATTATAAATTTACCCAGGTGGTATCGGGCGGACTGGAAAATGTCTTAGCCGCACCTGAGACCTCATGCATACATTCTACGGGACGAAGATGCGGCGCCGATGTTATACTGTGAGGAACAGCGCGGCACGTTGAGATTCCTGTATTTTTTACGAGTACGATAGTCGCACCCTTTAAAGTGCTGTTGCGATTTAAAGTAACGACTGAAATCCGTGCACGCGCGATAAATATGTGAGTATAGCTCGAAACTTTTATTAGCATAAATCCGCGGATCCATTTACTGTAGCGGCTACGATCTCGGATTGCAACAGTAGGTATTGCCGTCACACGTAACATATTCTACCGCACACGCCGTTCGAAATTTCTTTGTTCAAAGTACATAAGAACATCTAAGTGCATAAGTCCAAAAAAGGATATTCCTGTTTCAAGATTAAAGTCTATTCGAAATTATGAGTGCTTTTATAAGATAAATTAAATAGATAAGTAAAGACAAATTCAACCAGGCAAAAACTTGCGTGTTAACTATCATAGATTCTTGCTTTAGATAGTGCATGAATTAAAAGGGAATTAATAGTTTAATTTCCGATAGTTTAACTTCCGAAGCTGACGTGAATCTATCGGACCCACTTAATTATATCTTTACGTTACATCTGCAGATGAGAAACATTGTTATTAAAATAAACTTAGTATCTATTCTCTTTTTTTCTACGAGTCATGTTATTTTGAATCCTTGTAATTTATTAGTGCTTTTTAATCAACATATAAAATTTTTGTGACCGAAAAGGAGATGATTCTACATAAAAAAAATTAATAAATAAATAACATACAATAAAATTTTGTTTCCTCATATGAGGATTTGTTTTCGAGAAAATAGATTTTAAATATTCGCTGGATATGGATTTAATTAATAATTGAAGCACAGAACACGTTAGATAACGTTCATAGTCATTTACTTCAAAGAACAGAATTGTGTATTCGATAGAATAAACAACATTTTCAACGATTTATAAAGTAATATAATTTATTATGCGCGAATATTCTGTTTTTATTGTGTATTCTTGATTAGTATCAGTACAGTAATAAATACAAACATGAGTAGAGATAATAACCTACAGTGAGATCCATTAATAAGTTGGGATATAATTAAGTGACGCATATCCGGCGAATATTTAAAATCGATGTTGTCGAAAACAAAAGCCTTATTATATAAAAAAATTTTATTCTTAAAAAAAAATTTTATTCGTTTATTTCTACGTTTATTTATTACTTATTTTTCATGTAAAATTACTCTTTTCCCGATTGCATTACAAATGTTCACGCGAACATTTTACATTAAATAAATTTTATGTATCCAGTGTTAGTAACTGCGTTACAAATTTTGACGTCACCTCCGAAGGATTAAACATTGCTTATAAAATAAGAGCGCAGTATCTTTTTATTATAAAATAATGAAAGTCTAGTTTTTTTACTGCATCGTGATGTGATTTTCAATCACATTTGTAGAATTTCGCTTCTCGTATTTCATTTAAAAGAATATGTTCGCGTGCGATTGGAGATCGCGTAGCCAGGCATTTGTCTGGCAACCAGCCGCGAGAAAACGAGATACGGAAGCATACAGCCGCGTAAGAGTATATAGGATTTCGAAATTAAACGGCGGCATGTATTAGCCCGCTGAACATAAACGTCGACGCGATTTAATAGAGCTCACGTGCGGACCACGGAAACGTGGCGATTACTTTGTTTGCACGGCCGCTACAGCTTCGCGGCCGTCGCCGAGCAAGAAATCGTCGTACGCCCGACATAATTCCGCGTGAAACAAGCGATACAATCATTCCCCGCAGCTGCAGTTGTATAGTCTTCCTTCTTCCAACCATGCTTGGAACGTTCGCTCCGACAGCGGGGTGTTCCGTTATGAACCGGTTAACGAAATAAGAAACGAAAAAGTAGCAAAATCGTGCACCATCCTGTTCCTAATGTTCTGGGCAAACATGTTATTTCATCGGAAAATGTTCCGACTGGTATTCTCGTGCGCTTCTTATAATTGTGATCTTGTTAAAATTTAATATTTCCGAATTGCTCGCGGAATTAAAATTGTAAAATTGCGTTCTCGTTTCGATATTCTGATTTATTGCTAGTCATACACTATGACTGATTAGCTATTAACCTCGTTTCCATTGTCTGACTGAAATATGAAAATTAATATGAGAGAAATATAAAAAAGAAGAAAAATCATATTCTTCTCTTTCTCTCTGTTCTTTCTAGTTTCCAAAATATGTAAAAAGTTTCAAAAAAAAATCTCTTATAAAATATGTAATATTTCAGATAATATAGTTGATCTAAATTTTGTTCTTATTTGTATTAATAGATTTGCATTTTTTATTCAATTATATGAAAAAATAAATTTTTTATAAATATAAGAGAAAAATTTCGATTCTACATCTTCGGTTCTGCTCTCTCTATAGCTTTGTACGATTATAGGCGCAATCTATCGCAAATTTTTCTTTCTGCCATTTCTCTGATCGCGCAAAAAGTTTATCAACTAACTTCTCCTTGCGTGTGATAAAAAATTCTACTCTACTTGAAAGTTAAATCGCATTAGCGGAATTGACGTGCTCGACGCGTAGCGATGACGCTTTGAATTACTCCCGCAATTTCATAGAGACGGAGAAAACCGCGTTTTACATCCCAGTAAGAGCAAGTCCGTTAAATATTTGTCTGTCATTACGGTAAAACGGCACTCTCTGATCATTACTATCGGTGAGTCGCGGTTACCACGCGTGTTATGGTCACCAATTTTGCGACGTTGTGGTCACGTTGGACAAATACATTCTGGATTTTTGCGGATTCCCTATTGTGTAACATCGTGCGATTCTCACGCATCGCTGAAAATTATAAAGCACATTTCTGTGCAATCGCGCAGAATTCGTATGCAGTTTGGCTTAAAATGAAATAATACTTAAAATGAAATAAACGGAATAATTAATATTACATCTAATTTATTACCTACATTTAATGCTAACATTAAAAAGTTATGATTAATGTATTACTTATATAAATAGTATCCTAATTTATAAAAATCCAGTTTAATTCAGCTTATTTAATTATGATTGTGTAAATCATATATTTTTTAATTAGCTTTTTTAAGCCGAAACTGATCTATATCTTTATATGCATTGCTTTAATATGTCAAAAGTTTTATTTGCAAGAAGAATGTAAATTAAAACGTCACTAGGAACGATTTAAATGGTATTTTCATTGAAGATTAAATCAACTAAAATTCGAAAAATCAGTATTTTAAATACACGATCAATGCAACGATGGGATGATCTCCGCAATTAAATGTTTCCAACAACAATTGTGTTTTCGGGCTTTCATATATTAACCCTGACGTGTTAGAATTTTCCATTCCCAACAGAATTATTCGACAGATTTCCGAGGTTATTATTTCAGCTAACACCGTCAATATTTACTCGTAATTAGGGACGAACGTCGTTTTGTACCTCGTGACCAACGGTATCAGTTAATCGGGTTCATCATTAATGCACACGCGCTCGGAGTCCCATTAAGGCACGCTGGAAACACATTATTCTGTTATTATTTCATCGGCTGCCAGCGAAAGCAGCCAGCGATCGGCATATAAAAAGTGGTACGACGAATCGGTACTCGATGGGGATTGGGATTGATCAATAAATAACGCTAACAGATTCTGGCACACAGAAACTTTAGCCGATAAAGAACATTTATAAAAAATTAAAATGAAAGAATATTAATTATCATGCAAAATCGTAGTAATGTTAAACATCAAGCTATATTTAATTTATGATATTAATTGACCGCGAATGCGATCTCGTCCGATTTATAATGTAAAATTTTATAAACGCTCTTATACGCGAATGCACGAATATCGTTAATTATTACTCTATTATATTATTATATATTATATTATTATATTATTATATTATATATAATATTATTACAATTACGATTAAAATACGCTACATAATATAACCCGGGGTAGCATCATTATTGCTTGAATCCCATATATAGGGTTTTACAATCGGCTCAATGCTGAGTCATTATTGTTTGCCACCGTTCAGAATACTGACACAGTATTAGCAAACTACTGACCCAGTACTACTGGCTAAATACTGGCCCAGTACTAGCTCAATACTGGTGACAAAACCTTGGTCGTCACAATCGTAACGCTAGCTAAGAATTGGTTTTGTTGTAACTATTGACGACCCTAGTCCATTTTCCAATGTGATTCTTAGAACTATTATAAAAAAAGATGAAAAGTTAGTTGAACTAAGCTTAAAATAAAATTGCTTAAAATAAACTGTATTAATAGAAATAGGCATAAGAGAGCTAAGAGACGAAACTTCGATTAATACTTGCGATATCTAAATATGTGCTGAAGATATTTTCTTTAGCTATATTTCTTAATTATGCATCTATCTGAAACAATATCCATCGCTTCGAATAACAGGTACTACTTGCGTTAAAGTGTAATATCTACAATAATTCAAGTAGCATCGAACTATCGTCATTGCTGCATCGAGGTCGCTTCGTTACTGCGAATTGATGCTAACCGATGACGTATACCAGATGCGCAACCTGAGCTAAACTCAATCCCGTGTTTACATACAGCGGTTACCAGCGAGCATGTCGAATTATCTTACGATTAGTTTGCGAATGTTACGAATGCGTATTTCAAACACGGGAATCAATTTCGTAACTGTGAATATGTTCGTCAGAGAGAGCCACAGGCTGTAGATTCACGATGACGAGATCGGCAACCTGATCCTCAAATTATTATTATTAACGCATCGAGATTGCTAACTTCCGATCGAAAATCCTTAATGATAGTCGCGCATTCATTCGAGCGCGTATATAAAATATCATCGTGAATGTTTCTCGACGCGGTCGAACTTAATTCGTGAGATGGAACGATCAATGACAAAATAATTCGCCGCAACATTCCGCTCGCCAAATACATAAAGCTCAACGGCCATAAAGCTGTTTTCGATAGCAATTTCAATGTTTCGATATTTTACAAATGACTGGATCGTACCGGTCGTACCGATTCTACAAGTACGTAAATCAAGTTTATATTCCCGAAAGCAAGCAACCGTAATCTCTGGCATCGATCCTATCGAGGATCAAACCGTTGCTCAAATTCGTTCGCCTCATTTTATCGTTGCCGATTCAGTGAAGTAACGGGCGAATTTCTTGTCGATTGAGTTTCAGAACAAATGAAGAAACTAGGCCCGAGTCGGTGCATCGAAGCGCGTGTATACGCTATAAAGGAAATTATTCGCCGCAACATTAATTCCGCGGAATATGGAAAATTTTTCCAGAAGCTCCGTCATCAGCGAACTATTCTTAACGACTCGTCGTTTCAAGAAGAATTAATCGAATTAAGTTTGCCGAGGACTAACAATTGTACCTTGAAATTATAAATCGATATCCGAATCGATGAACTCGGCGAAGTCGCTTGATACAAATTCGATTAAATTAAAATTCTATTCCTTTATCGCATCTTGACGCGCAAATTAACGTTATTATATTCGTTACACTTTAAAAAATATACATATATAATATAAATAAATTATGATGTAACATAAAATCGTTTCATGAAATTAAAAGATATCTAATAAAAACGTATTAGCGAAATAAAATACATGCATAAAACGCACATATACTATTCGTGATTGATGTTGATGCTATATTTTAACCACAATTAAATGATGGAAAATTATAATAATTTAAGATTGAATCGTTACAAAATTGCAAGTGATATGCTGGGTTAAATTTACATTTACTAAAATTTAATTTGATTTTTTTATTATTGTGTAATTTAATGATAAATCATAATACATCTAATAAACTATAAATTTTTCTCAAACGTATTTAATGATCGCCCGATGATGTTTACTAACAAATATTTATTTAAAAATTAAAATTTAATAAACAAATTAATTTTTAACATGTCGCTTGGTGACAGCGATATTATATTAATATATTAAATTGAATAATACTAATATTATCGTAAGGATTATTTTGATTTATACGTCTCTGATATTTGCTGCTGCCTATATATTCATGATTCGTGCAAATTTCACAACTCAGAGAATTGACTTCACGTCTGATAAAGCGATGATAAAGTTATTCACGCTCTACGTGAATAAATACGTTGACATTGCGACAATGTCTCTTCGTACAATAATGGCTTTTAAATGCGGGTCAATGTAGAATAGGTTGAAATGTACTGAATGTAATGCACCGATTATCGGCATAGGTGGTTATATTGTATGAATGAATACATTCGGATTGCGCAGATGGGGCAATTAATTCTAAATAATTTTTCGCGACAAAATAAATCTCAATAATATATTTTACCATTTTATTTTATTTTAAATGAAAAATCAAATATCAATAAACATGATTGTAAAAGATTATAAAATTGCACTAAAATATTCATTAATGGACTATTTACATTTATTTCTATTAAACAAGTTACGGGAACTAAAAAATTCTTTTATTTTATTGTCTCTAACATATATTGCAATCTCTAATTTTGACTTTCTTGTACCAATTTCATATTTAATGTTGGAAGAAGATATATAAAGAGATAAAATGTAAATCTCAAATTTTATTTAAAAAATATTTATAGAAAGAAAAAAAAGAAAAATATTGTACGTTTAAGATAATATTTATTTAAGATATTTTTATTGCATATCAATGAATAAATACATTGTGTTTATGTTTGTGTGTGTGTGTGTGTGTGTGTGTGTGTGTGTGTGTGTGTGTGTGTGTGTGTGTGTGTGTGTGTGTGTGTGTGTGTGTGTGTG
>Ga0157364_1004242_pt1 | contig 14252 bp, 5 predicted proteins | sample AttsexASBM2_FD_111476 | JGI IMG/M metagenome (GOLD analysis project Ga0157364, IMG submission 111476) | Fungus gardens microbial communities from leaf cutter ant in Ribeirão Preto, State of São Paulo, Brazil - Atta sexdens ASBM2 | ecosystem: Host-associated > Fungi > Mycelium > Unclassified ... | reverse complement strand
CTTTACATTTACACTTTTCAAATCTTTTATCTAATTACTTTTCACAAAACTTTTAGCAAGTGCAGTGTTAAATTATTATAATCTAAAAAAAAAAAAAAAGAAAAAGAAAAGAAAAGAAATGTTAGGACAGAGAGAGAGGCTAATTCCATCAGTTTCATATTAAAATACGACAATTTACAATAACAATATTTCTTTGTAATGATGTTCTTATACATTATATAATCATAATTGTTCCTTGAGAGTACAAACACAACCTTTAAATAACAACATGTGTTTAATCAACATGTGTTGTTCAGAAACATAAGCATTATTATTAGAAGTAGACGAAAAAGCCTCACTCTTAATCTTAATGAAATATGTAAATAATTTTTTATATAAATTAATATCAATTATATGTACATATTTATTAAATTAAATTAATCTGAGTGCAAATATTAATTGAATATTCTACGAAGTATTTTTAGTAAATATTTTAGAATTAATTTTTAGTAAATATTTTAATATTAAATTTTAAATTTTGTTAAATTTTGATCATGACATTATTTTATTTGTTAATAATACTTAACAAATTATTAACTTTAATAATAGTTTGTAAAAAACATTGACAAATTTTATTTGCACAGCAGATATATGAACTGGATATAGACTCACCAGAAAATAATAAATGGAAATATGGGATTTCATCATGTGTGGCCATACTTTTTATTATATTATATTACATATCTTCTTTCTTTCTGTATGTAGTTTTAAAATAAATATATGCAATATATGCATGTTTGCTTTTCAATATATATTGTTATGAAAGCATGTATATTTATTGTTTATACATAGCAAAATCTATTTTTATAATTTTTTATGTATATACTTTACTATATAGTGCCCACTAAAAGTCCCGGGCCACCTGAATAATTTCTGAATGATTCGAGATATAGGATAATTCTTTCTTCTGAATAATAATGTTCAAATGATCATAATTCTGAGGAAAAAAATCATAGAGATCTTGATCAGTCTGCTTGTTCTCATCTCAAAAAGTCCTTTTAAACGAGTCTTCACTCGACTCCATATGTCATTTAAGATTTTCAGTCCCCCTTTTTCCCGGGAATGTTAAGGTGAGTGTTTTTGAGGTTCAATGATAGATTTTATGATCCCGTTATATCCCTGTAAATTTCAATCCTATATCTCGAACCATTCAGAAATTACTCAGGCAGTCCGGAACTTTTGCAGGCACTCTATACTTTATTATATGGAAAAATCAGATCTAATAATAAGAAAAAGAAAAATGATATTTGAAATTCAGAGTTTGTATATATATTTTACGTAATTCTCTTCTTTCATTGCAAATAAAAGAAATAGCTCATTATTTATATGTAGAATGATTTAAATTTATAAAATATTCTTTTCATACGTATAGCATCATTTTATTCTTTATAGCATCACTTTATTCTCTATTATTTTATCCTTTATTTTGTTATCTTGTATTCTGTTATTTGCTTCTTTGCTGGAATATTTTTCTTATTTCTTTTATTTACATTAGTCTTGTTGTCCTGTGCTTTTGTAGTCGACATTCTAATAGAAGATGGTTTCCTTCTGCTAGACGTGCTGTAAGGTCCTTAAATCCTTTGAAAGTAAAAAGTACACCTTCCTCTTCAAGGTAAGTTTAATTTCTGTCAACTATATCAAAGATTAAAACTTATAACTTATATCAAAATTTATGCCTAAATGAAATAAATTGAGATTTTTATTGTTTTATGTATGTAATAAGTGTATGTAATGAGTAGATGAGATGATTTCATAATTTATCGCAGCTTCAAATGTGCTATTTCATATGTGTACATGTACATATCTAACATTTTTTTTTCACAAGAAAGAAGAATTGCAGTGCTTATAGATAGATAGATAGTAAATTGAAATAATAATACTCAATCTCTAATATTTATATTTCGCAATTATTATCAAGTATTATCTCTTTTGCAATCGAGTTTTATGCTAATGTAGTATCTATTATAAAAAACATAATACTTCAAAACCGGTATTTATAGTTTGCGCTTATATTTAAGACTGTTGTCAATCTTAAGATGTCAAATTAATCATATTAGCATTTTAAGATATTACTTAAGGCAGTCTTGAAATAAGAACGTCAATAAATATTGGTGAGACATTTTTTAGGAATATTATTATTCTTATACTCTATTGTATTACCTAAAGGTGTAATTTTCATTGAGATGTTTATTGTTACAATGCAAAATTATGATTTAATGTCATCATTTTTTAAACATTAGTTTATGGCGCATTTTATTCTTTAGATAATAATATTTATCAATATTATTATCAATGCTGCAGCCTTAATCGTATTTAAATTAAGATGTGAAATACGTAATTCATAATACAGCGAATCTGCTAAGATTGATACAGAATATACCGTCTTGTGTATGTATTGCAGGTACAGCCGCAAATATTAATAAGTTAAAAGCATAGTATACACCAGTGACGCTTATGCAACGTAAGTACGTTGCGCTTCACTCTATTATTTCTTTTTGTTTATTCCAATTTCAGTATTAATTTGTAATTACAAACACTTATATTTAACATGTTTCGAATAGTAATATTTTTAATATCTATCTCGATATTAGAAAGTGTATGAAAGTGTATATTATATACTTGGAATGAGAGCAATCGATTTAACTCTATCATATTAGAATAAAAAGAAATAATATTACGTTTTTGTACGCTTAAGTTACAGAATGAGAGTACTGTCCCATGACAGTTGGAATTTCGGAAAAGTAATATAATCAATCAGAATCATTTGTTAGTAGAAATACGCTAAAAATGATTGTGATTGGTCGTATTACTTTTCCGAAATTCCGACTTTTATGGGGAAGCACCCTGATTCCAATTTAATGACAATATCTACATATACTCAATTCTAGTTGATATTAATATATTAGGGGCCTACTCTGAAATTCTTAAAGACTATAACTGTACAGTTACAGTCGTTAAGAGTTATAGACTAAGTCTCTAAATATTAGTAGCTGTATACAGGTATATTAGGTATAATAGCTGTATATTAGGATTGTATTAGGTTTTTATGTAAGTATCAGTTATAATTATGATATAATTTATTATTAATACTAGAATTTCAACAGTTTCGATCATAACACACATAAATTTAATATCTGTATATCCGCTTATATATATATATATTTTTTTTTATATACTTACACGGGCTTATATACATATTCTTTTTATTTTCGAGAAATGCAGTTTTTGCAAGGAACGCTACAGTTTTCACGCTACAAATTTCACACTATTATAGAATAAGAGCATGATTCACTTACTTGCTTATTTTTTTTTTGTTTTTTTTTTCTTGCATCTAAACGTTGCACAATTTTGCAATAATTTTATCATTATTGGAATCTTCATGCGCTTCAATTTCTTCAGACTTGTCTCTTCTTAATTATTATGTTATGCAAAACATAATGTTGATTTATATGCTTACAGCTTCAAGTCTTCAGAACCCGCAACGTCTTCAAAAGCCGAAGCGTCATCGACGTCACCGTATACATCAGGATCTCGAAAACGCGAACATAAGCCAGATAGACAAGTTAGTAATAAGCGTCACGCTGCTCCTGCTAGTGACAACTAGAATATCTCCAATTATTATCCGTAAATGTACTTTACTGAACTTTACTCTATACCTAGTACGGAACCTCATATAACGAGGTTTACTTTAAACAATCTAGAAATATATTTTCTTTCATAATGTTGATGTTTCAAAAAAAGTTTGCAATTATTTTTTCTAAAAATTATCTTGTTCACTTACAAGAAGTATTATTATTGATATAGTTATGTAAACTAAGTGCTCAGCGAAGTTCAGAGTAACGTTCTTTCTTTTCTTTTGTATACGAATATTTATTTAAATAGATCAATAGAATCTCAGTTATGCGTTGAAAACACGAAGGAAATAAATAGAAGCATTTAAGATGTAGCTCAGATTTTACCATTAATTAAAGATGTCTACTAAAGTTTTCATATCTTATTTTCATATATACTCTATCTTTTAAAATATAATCGAAAATGTGTCACGTACATTGATAGGTAATGAATTTCTGTTAGTTTCATTATTGTACAATTAAATATATTAAAAAGTATAAAGGGAATAATAAATTTGTTGTTTTAAATGTATTTTTTAGACCTTGCATGTTTCATTTTTCTCTCCTATCGATGAAAGATATCCGTGACTTTAAAGTAGGTTTTTTTTTTAAGGTGAGGTATTCTATCAATATATTACTTTTCCAGTCAAACAATTTATTCAAATAAAGTCAAATTTAGTGTATAATTGAAAGATACATATTACATTATTCTAAAGAAGAAACGACATGCAGCACAAACTCGCGCACGCGATAGAATAAAACAAGAATAGTTCCCTTGTACCAATATGATTTTAGTGCAGTCCTTTTTCTACATAAATAGTAATCTATTACTGCATTAGTGCCAATATTGTTCAATGAAAATATTACCACACCGATCTATTACATTACCATAGAACCCAAAAGCTTACATGTTGAAAACTAAAATCTAAGATGCAAAATAATATTTAAAAACTTTTTAGTTACAACAATTTGATTTTTACTTCGCGTTGCATTCTACATAAAAAAGCAAATATATAAAAAAAAATTGTCAGATTTAAAATTATACGTGTTTATGTTGTGGATCATACTATTTGATCGTATCTGTTAATGTTTTCATTGAATTACATATGCAAAATAATATCGGAATTGTCGAAAACATTTTACAAGTCTTATTATAAAGCGACGCTTTGCTATAAAAGCTGAATCATGCATTTTAAGTGAATGTCATCTAGAATTGATGATCTTATATGCAAAATAAAATGAATTGACACAAAAATATGATTGTACTTTTGCGACATACAATTACTTAAATCAATTGAAATCATTTTTATATTAATCTTTAATCCTTATAATTTATTTCATTATTTCCATGAATAAAAGATCTACAACCAAAAAAATGAAGAATTTGCAAGATTGCATGACTCGTCTTATATATATGCAAATGTAGCGTCGTAATAAAGCATGATTAAAACAAATAAAAGAACGAATAAGCTATGAGAGATAATAAAAAAGAAAGAACGTAAGAGGAAAGCGGGCAAAAGAAATAATAAAACGTGATGTTGTGTCGACGCTCCATTAATTGGAGTGACTTCTGTTTGTTAATTGTCCTCTGCTAAGGTGTTAATTCTTGCATTGATAGCCAACAGCTGTGCCAAAAATGACGAATCATTCATGATAGTGGCTAAAGCAGAGAGGATATCTTGCAGGATATCTTGCGAAATATTGAGTTGTCGAGCACATTCCGCTATCATCTCCATTTCCTCGGTATCAGGACTTATCTGCAACAAATATTTTTATTGTAAATTTCAAGATATCCCCGAAGACATTTCTGAATTTAATCTTAAGATTAATCTCAAGAAATATATTTATATACCTTACGCGAACCGTGAAACTTATTGAATGCCATCTTGACTCGCTTCTTCCCGTTACCAGTCTGGTAGAAAATTGTGAAGGTCTGTGTATTGTTCATATCCAGTATAACGGGGAAATATATGCCGGCGGTGACGTGACCTTTAGTATCTCTGGCAAGGAGACTTCTCTGGTTATAAACCAAATTTCTCCGTTCTGTAACGTCAATGGCAGTTAAATATGGCCTTGCCACATAAATGAGAGCTACTTGCACCCCCTCCAAGGCACCAGGTCGAGTTTTTATCTCATGCCACTCGACATAATCAGGATCATCGGCACATAAACAGTAGTTGTACTCTTTCTTACAAGTCGGTTCATCGGATTGTGTGAACCAGCCTGTATGAGGGTATAACTTATCGGCCATCACAGTGATAACGCGTGCTACATGGTAACCGGGATCGAGCAGCATGACGCCGCGACGTCCGCCAATCTCGATTTTCAGGCACACTAGTACATGCTCCTTTTCGCCGCTATCTGCCGCTGGTGGACCGCCAACATAGCCGGCGATATCACCAATCGTCTGTAAAAAAAAAACATTAATTTTTTTCTCATAAATATTAGCAATTTAAACATATTAGATCTGATCTTTTTAGTTAAACTTCTTGCATGATTCATCTTTTTTCTTTTTTTTTCTCTAATGTAAAAAACAGAAAAACAAGATGAATCATGCAAGAAGTTCAACTAAAAAGACAGATTACAGGTTTCAATAAATTTTAAAAAATATTCCAAATAATTGATTGACAAAAGAATTGTTTTTCCAACAGCTATTGAATATCATATTAAATAGTACAACTATATGTATATTATTGTATTAAAATAAGGACATGAAAAACACTTCTTACTTCTTCACAAGATACTAAATAGAGGCCACTTGCTATTCCTGGGAATCGCTTGTTCAATCCTGTTAATCGATGTAATAATTCAAATCCAAGACCGACGCAAGTATGGTGTTCGTGTGTTATCAGTGGCTGATATTTCCGGTAGAATCGATCCAGCACACTTTCTCCACTTGCAGTGTAGTCCTTGTAGAACCTGTACAATCGACATTGCGATTTATTATTTGCAAAATACGAGTATAATGATAAAATGAGAAACTGTATCCACATACCTGAGGAAATTGCCAATAGTATCATAGCGATGCTCACGCAATAAGCGTTGCGTTTCAAGTTCAACGCTGCCTGCTAATTCCTCATACTGTTCGACCGTGGAGACGGTCAGGGCTGGTGACTCGTAATGGGCCCAGACCGGCAGGGGTAGCGGAACACCCCTGATCCAGGGCCCGCGTGCCTGCCCCTGTGGCTGGCACCATATCTCAGCCGTCTCGAGTCAACTCGGCCATTCGCTGCCCCAGCGGCCAACCGTTGGCACAAAGCCATGCTCGTCCCTGCAGCTGCTTATTGGCTCTACAGGGCTCTCTCCGTGTTTTATACTCTTCTCTCGCTCTGTATTCAAACATAATAAATCTTTTATTCCTTATAAAAAATAAAAGTAGAGATTAATTATTTCTCTGAACGGCTGTGATACTCTAAAGAGTTATTTTTCAACAAATTGCAATATATTATTTCAAATGAATTTTTTACTTCATAATCTCTATATGTATTCAAAGTGAAATGGAAAGATCTTTGTATCGGAGGAAAAAAAAAATAGAAAAAGAAGGAAGCCCAACAAAGCGCTTTAGAAAATTGAAAAAAAAAAGATATTCTTGGAGTTATATAATGATTATATAAGAATAATCTTATATATTCGTTTAAGACAATACTCTTCGAATACGATGGGCTCCAATTGCGACGCAACGCTACCGCGATGACGTTACTCCTCTCTCGCGGCTGCCGCGCGCGAGCAAACGATCTCGGGGACGTGTCCGCTATTACCGTAAGTCCACTGCTATTTGAGTACACGGATGAGCACGGTGCCGTAAGACAAGATCTGCGAGATGAGTCTGGAGAAGCGGATCGGATTTGTCATCAGCTCGGTATCCAACATGGCGGTGTTGTACGCTTGTTAGAGGACGCGCGTGGCGAATCAATACACGACCAAATAGATACGTAAGCGCGTGCCACGTGTCTACTCGTCACGACCTTCGCTGTGACACTTTGTCACCAGCTGGGAAATTCGCGGGATCCCGTTCGCGCTCCGCGAATCTCTCGAGCAGAAGCGAGAGAAAGAGAGCGAGAGAAAGGCGAACGCCCGTCACGTCCGCGGGATTTCCGCTACGGAAAAACTCTTGATTCACGCGGAGAGAACGAAGCCTCCAGAAGCCTCTCGAAAGGGGGACAACAGTCGAGATCTATCGGTCGAGCCATCGCCGAAGCGACGGAAACGCGAGGGGACATCGGAATTCAGGGGGAATTCTCCCTCTGTGATTGACCCTTTCAGCCTCGAGAGACTGAGTGGTCTGGAGGATAATATCGCCACGCTATTTACATTCACTAACGCTCCGTTCGCGCGCCGTTATCCGCACGCGGCGAACACGAGCGGATACGAGCAAGAGTCATTGATGACTCACGAGGGGGAGGCACAATGACTTCGAGGGAAAAGGGCGTGTGATGATAAACCACGCGAACGGTTTTGCGGGGGAAAGGAGGAAGTGTTTTTCTCTCTGTCGTAGAAAGAATCGTTCCCGCACAGTGAAACATCTCTAAAAAAAAATAAATAAATAAATAATGAAAGGAAACACGATAGAATGCTAAAATCTCGATAATACTCGATCGTGCATCTCGAGCGAGACGAAGCGAGCGTTTCTCTGATCGAACGACGTCTCGCACTTACCCATACAACGAGCGCACCAAACAAATAAAAACTTTCTCTTCGCGCGAGCTTTGTTCGGAAACTCACGTGTCCGAACTTCAAGTAGAACTGAGAGGTGGGACGCGAGCGTAAGGTTATATACGTTCAGTTTGCCCCTTCCCGCTCTACCGCCTAACCGTTCTTTCGGTCGTCATCCCTCCCTCGCCCCGCGTGTCATACTTCATACTTATACGCGTTTCTCCACGTGATCGCGATATACCGTCATTCTTGACCGAAGTTCTCTCTAATGCAGCGGCAACGCGAGGATGTAATTATCTCGCGCCCGATAACGTGTCCAAGGCCTTCCATTTCTCTTTTTCTCGTTTCCTTTTTTCTGTATTTCTCGTATTACTTCGTCATTTTGTTTTTATTCACAAAATCATTCGCGGAATAGGTACTATATCGAAAACTTTCCAAGAAGTAGGATTAAGTTTAGGGGTACATTCCGTTTCACACATAACGTAATGCATCATTTATCCTTGTTTAATATTCGGTGAACAATAAGGATAAATGATGTATTATACGGAATTATCCTGGAAGCGAGAGAAAGTAAAAAGAAAAGGAAGCGAATTTTCCAATTAAATATCTATCAGCTGAAACGCTAGCGGTGATTATAATTTTATTTGAATTCGAATTTATCTTTGGATTAAAAAATAATTGTATTAAATCTAGTATTACTTTTTTATTAATTAGGTTTATAAATTATATAAATAACGACAGATCTTGATGAAGTGACACAAACAAGATTAGATTTTAAATAGCAAGCTTGTTTATCGCTTAATTATAATTTATACTTGTCTACTGCCGTAGTAGAAACTCGAGTGGCCCATTTTTATTTTTCTTTTATTATTGAAATTTAAGATTAATTTATCGTATGACAAATTTTTCAAGCATGTTAATTGGCTGCAGGACAGAAAGATTTCCGCAGATCTCTTTAGATTTTCTCCTACTTTGAATCTTAGTTTTAGAACGTATAACTTAGAACGTTAGACTTTAAAGATGACGTATGTAGATTCTAAAGATTTATAACTTCTAATCTAATGAATTGAGCTCCTACGTTCAGCCTGTAAATGGCAGTTATTGCCATTAAGATTTTCTATTTTTAGGTTCAAAAGAAAGATTTTCTAAATAGAAGCTGTAGATTAAGTAATATTAAAAGAAGCCGTATTTGATTGTACAAGTAAAAGTCAAAATAGATTTATAAGGTTTAATTGAGATTGAAAGAGATTCAAACTAAAATTTCGTCTCGCTTTTAACCAATCAATACATAGAAAGTTACAATTAAATGTAATACTAGCTTAATAGCGAATTCAATTGGATGAAGTCACAATGCTGTACTGATGTATATACATATATATATATATATGTATTGGCTGCGTTTAGCAGAGAAAGCAGTTTTGCAACTGTTGTAAAATTCTTCGATTAGTTTATAGTTTATATACGTTAGATCGGGCCTGTTCCCTTTGAGCTCTGAAGCCAAAACGTAAAATTATCGTTACAAAAAATTCAATGTGGATAAGTTTTCGGGAACTGGAAAGTGTTGATAATTGTCACTACTACTGTGTATCAACATTTTATAGTCTCCGAAATCTTATTCACATTGAATTTTTTTGCATCGATGGCTTTGCGTTTTGGTTTCGGAACTCAAATTGGACAAGCCTGATTTAGATCCATAAAGAACTAAAAACAAGAATCAATCGTATTGAAGAATTTTACAATTATAAAGCTGCTTTCTCTGCTGAATACAGCTATAAAATCATCATATACAAATAATTTATAAAGATGTGTTCAATATGAATATAAAAACGAGTTAAATTATAAAATCCTCAATATATTTTATTGTGTTAAGTAAAATGTGTATTTTATAATTCGAAATATTTGCATTTCACTTTTACACTTATTGTCAAACGAAATTAACGGCTTTAACATGCACCAGTGCATTAATGCATCTAATCGAATTCGCTAATTTCGTACAATACAAATCATCTCATAAATATTAGATCTATCCATCTTGCTTACACTTTTTGCATTCAGCATCTTCGCTTTCTCTTCCAGACTCTTTCTTCGAATATATATTTATTTTGTTTTAAAGCTGCACAAAGAAAAAGATTTCTTTGGATTTAGTATTTCTATTTATTTGACTAAAATGTATTTCATTGAAACAACATATTCTTGTACGAAATATTATTTGAATAAAAATTTTGTTGTTTCATTTGAGAAACTAACCTCTACTGCTTCACAGAAATAACATTATTATTTATGAAGTAATATCTTTCAATTAAATAATATATTATTTAGTTACAATAAATACAAACAACGAAATAAATTATTTATTTGAAAATGGCAAAATATAATTGATAGAGATTCCAAATAATTGCTTTCTTAGAACAATCACATTTTTTGGCCGAAAAATATGAAAACAATTTATATAATTTAACAATAGGATTAAACGAGCAATGCTATGTGCTCAATTATGTTTGTATCGTACAGTTTGAGCACGCGAATACTGAAGAGATAGACATCTATTCATAAATAATGTATTTAAGACAAAGATAGTTTCAATTGCACTTATTGATTAAAACATTGGTTTGGACCACTCCAAATAACAAATTTATTTGAATATAATAAAATTTATTAAATCTAAATAAATCTTTTTCTCTGTGTAGGGTTTTATCTGAAAATGAATGTCAGATGAAAACCTAAGTATACAAATTTTGGGGTTTTTTTAAGCAACGCGAAGAAACCTATTGTAACAACATTATAATGTTCTAGCACTTACAGTAACGTTGCAGTAATGTTATTTCTAGATTTATTTTTTATTTCTGTATTCTCTGAACTGGTGCACGTGGTGCAATAAGTTAAGTGAAACAAATAATGTATTTCACTTTAACTTATTTATGCACTGTGTGCATTAGTTCAGAGAGTGTAGGAATAAAAAACAGATCTGTATTGTTCTGTATAGGATTACGTTTGTCATACATTTTTCAAGTATGTTAATTGACTGCAAACAGAAAGATTCTCAGATCTCTCTATCGTACACCTAGAGATAAAAATGATTGAAAAAAAAAAACTAGAAACTTTGAATAAAAAATTTTTCAGATAACAAAGTTTAAATTACTTACAATATTACTTACAATATTGAGAAAAGCAGATTCTGATCCTTTTCTGGATTATCTACTTTTATTGCCACTAACGATTTATGAGCAATTTGATGACAATATTCAGGCAACAGTTCCCTCTTACAAAAAGATGGCAATTTTTATGAACAACTAAAAGGAAACTTGTGTCAAGCAACTATTTTCTTTCTTATAACGAGCTTGGCTATTTGGATAAAAAAATCTTAGTAAAAAATAATTTTTTTCTTAGCTCTTGAAAGTTTTTTACGTAAATGGAAAACTTTCAGGGATCATTGCACAATGTTCATGACTGATTGGTGAATGCATCTAATCGAATTCGCTATTAGATTTTTTTAAAGTACTGTACAGTAAGATAATGGCAATGCAATTCGTCACATATTGTATAATCGATCTCTGATCTTTTGATTTTATTGATAGGGTGAATGGATCAGCTGTTGCTTTCAAACTGTTGCATTCTGCTCAAATAACCGTCATAATAATACATGAGTTATATTTACATACAATTAATATATATATGTTATATATACATGTTTAAAAGAAGTCTTTCAGACATTATTATTTGGATTTTACAGATACGATATGCATAATTGGAATATAATAAAAATTATCGCACTTATCCTACAATGAGTTAAAAAATTTTGTCGACTTCTGCTGACAAAATTTGTTTTCGATTCAGAGATTTGATTAAAAATACACAAACACATTCACATTCTTAATAAAACTTGAAAATTGTTTTCTTCCTTTCTCGTCCACAGACAAAAAAACAGTTGTTGCTCTTTCAGCTTCCATTTGATATTCTAAGAAAATTATCGAGTGCTTTCCATTTAGCTGAAATTTTTTTTTTAATGACTTAATCGTAATTTAAACTTATTCTACAATATGTTCTTTGCTTCCTGTTTCTTATTTTTTATCTTTTGCTTTTTTTCTCCTTTGCAATCGTTTTATCGACAATTGTTTTTCTTGCTATGTATTTCTTGTTTCTTTCGAAGTTCATTAACTTTTATCTCAGGCAATATAAAACAAAAAACCGGATAAGAAGCAAAAAGACAAGATGTAAAAAATAGCAAAAAGCAAGAAACAGGAAACAAAAAGCATATTGTAGAACAGGCTTTATTTTTATTTTTATTGTCGTCTATGAGACAAGATTCTTACAATAACGATTGGATGTTTTCCATTTGGTGACACAAGTAGATTATCTTTCTTGACATTCAGAGAGTAATAAGGAGGATAGATTACTTGTGTCGACTTGCCATTAAATGAAAAGCACTCTTCATCATAACAATCTTGTCAACAATAAGTAAGTCACAATTATTCGACGGGTAAATGAAAAAGTTTCTTTCCCATTTAGTTAATTTGGTTTCATAAATTAACAGAAATTGCACATGAAAATCGTACATGAAAATAAAAAAAGTTCTTGAATAATTTATACGTATATATATTTATTAGGAATTTGTATATATGACACTTCAAGCATATTTATAAGAGAAATAATGAGTTTTCAACTAGAGGTCATTTACTTGGAAAGACATGGGCGTGAAAGACGTGGGCGTATTTAAGTAAATGTATGTTTATTATTTGCACAATCGCCTACGCGATACATGTCAAGTACAGCAGAAAATCATATAATAATATCGTAATGAAATTATGACCTTATTTGTCACTTATAAGTTTATTTTTAAGTGACAAATGACGTCATGATGACACGATATTATTATGTTAATTAATCTTAATTAATCTGTGTACTATTTAGACGTAAGTTGCGTTCGTATCACAAAACATATTTCTATAAAAGATACTCGTTAAATGTTTTTTTAAGGATTGCGTAACATAAAAGAATAAAAGGAATAGTACAGAGAGACAGCCATGTAGTGAGATTCTCTAATCATCTTATCTATGACTGTTGTTATCGTTAACTACAACCAAGAACGATGAAAAAAAGCATGGCTCTCATTGACTGTCGCTAGTTAACGATGACGTTAAACAATCATTGATAAGACGTTAAAGAATCCCGCTACTATTTTATTTCTTTGTTTTTTTTTCCCTACTCCTTTTATTATACGCAGCCCTTTAAAAGATTAGAACTTACAGCAGTCGAGGTCACGTTCGAATGCGATTGGTTGATGGATACTACGCCTCTGAAATTCTCAGCTGTTTGCGTCACATGAATGCGCTGTTTGCGGTGAACGTTCGACGCTGCTTTTGACGTCACGAGATCAACAGTAACGACCTTTTTCACGAAACACGCGAGAGGGTGGCGGGGGCGAGTCGTCGATGAAACAACATAAAATGTTAATCACACTGCAAATCTAAGTGTTTTAGTCTAAGTCTAAAATGTTTTATTTTAAAACATTTAAAATATTTAAGTCCTTATAGTCACTTTTTAATTGTTAAGAAGCGTTTTAAAAACACATAAAGCGCTTTTTCAAAAACACTTTATATTACTTTAACAGAAATTTAAAGCATTTAAAGCGTTCTAAATATTCAAACATTTTAAACGCATTAATACATTATTAAAAATAAAATGTTAATTTTAAAAACTTATAGTGGACTTCTTGGAACATGCAGAAAATTAACATTTTTTTTGTATAAAAATTTAATTTTAACATTTTAACATTTTTGCGTGTTTCGGAAAGTCCATTTTAAGTTCAAATTAAAATTTTACTTTTAACAATGTAGGTGTGTGTGTGTGTGTGTGTGTGTGTGTGTGTGTGTGTGTGTGTGTGTGTGTGTGTGTGTGTGTGTGTGTGTGTGTGGTGTATAATTTAGAACGAATTATATATATATATTTTTT
>Ga0157364_1004241_pt1 | contig 14255 bp, 6 predicted proteins | sample AttsexASBM2_FD_111476 | JGI IMG/M metagenome (GOLD analysis project Ga0157364, IMG submission 111476) | Fungus gardens microbial communities from leaf cutter ant in Ribeirão Preto, State of São Paulo, Brazil - Atta sexdens ASBM2 | ecosystem: Host-associated > Fungi > Mycelium > Unclassified ... | reverse complement strand
GATTTTGTAAACTCTCTTGCAAACGACGCCATTTTTAATATTTTTTAATACTTTTGTGATATTGACATAAGTCGGTCGCGCTTTTTTGATAAATTTAGGATTCTGTCTGCATCCAATGTGCAAATAAATTGATTGGCTCTCACATCAATTTTTGCCACCAGCAAGAGTTGTCATATTCTGTGTGCAGGAGCCATAAAAGATTTAGATGTAAACTAAGTCTCAATCAATGGTTGATTTTGTCTAGTTTTTTTTAGTAAAGATCTAGCGACGTTCAGAATTTATAGTTGGCAACGCTATTTCAAACAAAATTCAAGAATTAAATGACCGTTTTTCGCAACGAGTATATAATACGAACAAGTGCGAAAGTAAATGTTTTATTTGAGTATTTTGTATCTATCTACTTTTTTTGTGTTAATCGCTTGATTGCCTACTCAGTGACACGCATGTGCACTCTTTTAACGAAGAGAAGATTTTTTTAACGGAACTGACAAGGTATGTTTTCGAAGGCAGTCTGTAAACAATTTTCTTCAAACTGAATTAAACTTAAAAACTTATTTATTACACGCAAATTTTTGTAACGGTATTGAATTATTATATATTTTGTACACGTAAGTTATAATAGATTAATTTGTTTTTATAAAATGATGGTAAGCATGTGATATGTTCCTTCTATTATTGTTTATTGAAACTCACATATTTTATTTATTTTCAAGCATGAAAATTTGTTTTTTTTTTTAAATATGTAATAGTAAAATTTATATCGATTTTAGAATTGATTTCGCCCATGCATGTATATGATGTGTATAACGATCTAAAATATTTTATATTCTTAAATTTTATATTCTTAAATTTTCTAATATTTTATAGTTATTTATATTTGTATAAGTCATATTGTCAGAATTGTTAAATTAAAGAAATTTATTAAGATTATGACCCTTAAAATGGTTTTGTATATCAAAGTATTAATTCATTAAATGTATATCCTTAATAATCAATGTATACATATCTTAATTTGATAAGTAAATGTATTCTCAAGCTGTGAACTTTTACTAATAAATGTATATATTGTTATGTCTAATGAAAAAAGATGCCTTAATTTAAGTGAATTCTTCTAATAGCAAATGTATACATTAGGGCTACATGCCACATGTACATTTTATTAAATCTTTGCTTTATTATGCATAAATCTACAATACATTAAAAATAATAAAAACTAAAAAAATTAGACAGATTGTCCCTAGATAAGACAGGATGTAAATGAATATATTTATTAGGAATAGCAAGCATTTTATATTTAGTTGATATTTTTGCTGAAATCTTACATAAATACAATGACATTTATTAAATTTTATACATTGACTGTGAAATATATATATGTATATATATATATATATATATATATATACACACACACACATTATGTAAATGTAAAATTATAAAATATATATAATTATAAAATATATATAATACATTACATACATGTACTATAACATATTTATATATCTTGTTAATTTAATATAGATGGAGAATACACTGGATTCAATTCATCCATCACAAAATCCAGAAGAAGAAATGTCGTATTTATTTGGCAGAGATCCAAGTATTTTGGCATATAGCCAAAGACCTTTTCCCTCAAAGGACACAAAAAAGAATTTGCTTTCTTTATATGAAGAAGAGGAAGCTAATTCTACCAATGAAAATACATCTGAACGTTCAGAGTCACAAACATTACAAACTATTAAAGTATACCTTAGACTTAAACCATTTCCAAAGAAACTGAAGTTAACGGGAGAACAGCAAGAAGCATACAAAATTACAAATTCTACGACATTACTTACAAAAGTCCCAATACTGGATAATAATGGAAGTACCAAACAGTCCAAAAGTGAGATTGTATGTCGAAGATTTACTTTTTCACAAACATTTGGACCAGAGACTACTCAGTTGGAGTTATTCGAGCAAACGGTACAGCAATTAATGATTGATTTTTTAGCTGGACAAAATTGCACTATAATGACATATGGTAAGAAATATTCTACTATATTATATGATATTTAAAAAGAATTAAAAGTTTTCAGAATTAAAGTATTTATTTAGATAAGCAAAATAGTTCATAAACAGATGTGTTAAAATTAATTTATTGAGGTATTGATAATTGTTGATATTATCTTTATAATCAACTTTTCGAAAAACTATGTTTTTCAATTATCTTGAAGGAGTTACGCATTCGAATCATCTATGAGATAAGCAACTGATCATGCGGAAACATTGAATGTGAGATCTGACAATATTAGTTGACAAAAATAATGCAAAAAGAACAAATCATGGAATAATATTGTCAGACACACAATGCTATTTATTTCGCGAGAAGAACAAACAAAGAGTTGGACATGCATTTTTTTTATTAAAATTGATTCTCTTAGATTACATTCGAAAATGTTACTCGAGTGCCTCCATATATCATTTTATTCTTGTTGCTTATCTTATGTTAAATAAACAATAAGAAATTTCATTTTTTTTCTTCATTGATTTTGCTGAGGATGATACCAAGAAGTTGTCGAAACATTCGAGTGTACAGCAAGTCAAAAATATAATTTATATATATATATATATAATCAATGATTGTGCATTAAGTACCCACCAAACTTTTATTTGGTTAATTTCCTACATTATTTAAACAATAAGATAATACACGGAGACATCCAAGTAACAGTTCAAGAACGCAACCTTATGAGACATTACGATCTCCATTTGTCTCATGAATCTCTTGAAACATCCTGTATATTCATATATTATTTTTTGTATGTATGTATCATTCTGACGCATACACGTGCACACATAAGCACACATATACACGCTTGCACACAAATACATACACTGCACTTGCATACAAACAGAATATTTAATAGCAATTATTTAATTTTATAGGTACTACAAATTCAGGAAAATCATACACATTGCAAGGGACCACTACTTCACCTGGACTTATACCACGAGCATTGGAGTTTGTGTTTAACAATATCACAACAAGACCAAATCCATTTTATAAACCTCTACATTATAGCGATGTAATTAATCTTAACGCACTTGAACGTGCACAGGAACTTGAAGCGAAAACTAAATTGCTAACATTCAGTTCTATGGAGAAACATCAGTATATGAATACTTACAAACAAATGCAAAAATTGCTGCAAGAAGAATCAATTCGCCCTAGCCAATGCTATGATGCTCATTATTCAGTTTGGGTTTCATTTGCAGAAATCTATAATGAAATTGTGTATGATTTATTATCAAGTGAATGTCAGAAAAAAAGAATGCCCTTAAAATTAGGAGCGGATTCTAATGGCAGAGCATTTATCAAAGGTTTAAAGACTATTTATGTTAATTCAGCAGCAGAAGCTTATCAGATCTTGATGGCAGGACAATATAATTTAAAAGTAGCAGCAACAGCATTAAATGCAAAAAGTTCAAGGTCTCATTGTATATTTACAATTATATTGTTAAAATATTATGCAGAAAATTTACCTGATAGAGTTGAAGTGAGCACGTACGTACTTTTCTTTCTTTTATTTCTAATATTTTATATTAATTTATATACAACATGTTCTCTATTAGTATTTATTCTTAATAAAATATCAAAATTTAATAATTATATACGTATTTTTGTTTTATATAATTATGAAGAAGCTAAGATTTATTATATCAATTTCTTTAAATCATAATACTATTATTTTGATATTTCAATAGGTTTTCCTTTTGCGATCTAGCGGGCTCGGAACGTTTGAAGAAAACATTAAATATAGGAGATAGATTGAAAGAAGCACAAAATATTAACACAAGTTTATTAGTATTAGGCAGATGCTTGAAATCCATTCACGAGGGACAATTAACTAGAACGAAAACAGATACAGTGGGACCATTCAGAGAATCTAAATTAACCAGATTATTCCAACGAGCTCTATCAGGAAAGGAGCATCTAGCTTTGATAGTTAATGTCAATCCTCTACCTAATCTTTATGTAGAGACTCAAAATGTTTTAAATTTCGCTGCTATTGCAAAAAGAATTGTTATAGAAAGAAAGAAACGAATACAGAAGAAATCGAAATCAAGATTTTCGCAAATAGTCACACAAAGTATACAGACAGTGACTGATTGGGATAGTACAGAATTAGGAACAGCAGATTGGCAACCTACAAATAGTGTGAAGGAGGATGATTCGGAAGAATACGTTACTTCGGAAGAGTACATGGATCTTGCAAATGAAAATGAAAAATTGAAAAAGGAGATTACTCTTTTAAAGAATTCAGCTTTAATTCGAGATTTTCAAAGCCGACAAGAGATGGCCGAAAAATATATTATGATGATAAACGAGCTTGAAATTGATTGGAAACAACGTATAAATGATGTTGAGACCCAACACGAAGATGCCCTCGAATGGACTGTGAAGCAAGTTGAAGAATTTTACAAGGGAAAGTTAAATCAATTGCATAAGAAGAAAAGAAGACGCAGCGAATGTACTGATGATAGAAATGAAGATGATGATGAAGATGATATTAATACAACTATTAAAGAATTAATTAAAGAAAATACACACTTGAGAGAGAAGAATGACACTTTAAAGAAAACATTAACTGAACTAAAAGTAACAAACGAAACTTTAATTGTGGAAAAAAACAAAGCTTCTTTTGAGTTAGGACTGTCGAAGGAGGACTTAAAAATTGCAAAAAATCTTCTAGAAGCTGCTCAAGAAGATATTTGCTCTACTCAAGATGGTAAAGTTTATATAAAGGAAGTGACTTCGCAATTACTTATTAAAGATGAACAAATCAAAAAGCTCAAAGAAATTCTCAATGAAGCGAAAGAAGAATACATTGCAATTACATATGATATGAATAAAAAAGAACTTTGCATTGATGAACAAGCAAAAGTTATAATAGAAAATAAAGAAAAAATTGAAGATTTAGAATTACATCTTGAAGATGTTAATGTTTGCTTGATGGAGAAAACGAGAATAGTAGAGCTTCTAGAAGAGAGACTTGAACACCAAAATGAAAATAAAATTTTACAATTACAAGAAGAAATTAATAAATTAAAAGATGAAAAATTAACATTAATTGAGTCTTATGAAGAAAAACTGAACTCCAAGACATCTATTAAAAATGAATATCAAGAGATTATTATAAAAGAACTGATTACTGATGACTTATTAGAAGATTTAAATATGAACGTAAAAGAAGATGTGAAAGTAAAAATAGAAAATGCAAAAGTATCTATTAATGAAATTAAAGAAACGAATTCAAATAATTTGAATTCCACAGAAAAGATAATTTCTAAACACATATTGGTGGATACATGTTGCCAAGTAAATATAACAAATGATGAGGATTATAATGACATTAAAAACGAGTTGGAAGAAAGTACTCAGCCTGCTATAACAATAACAACATCAAAAGTTCAAACTAGTAGTAAAATGGTTTTGTTAAAAGAAGAAGCTGTTCAGACTGATGAAATTTTGGATAACAGTCAAGTTAATAAATCAGAATTGAATGCATTGATGCAAATTAATGATGTTCACATACAATACGAACAGAAATGCTCGCAAGTTAAGGAGTTAACTGAAGAGCTAGACGATATGAAAAAGACATTGCAAATTTTAAGAGAGGAAAATTGTTCAAATAAAACTATCATAGAGGAATATAAGAATTCTACGGAGGTACTTAAGAAGCAATTAACACTCGCTGTGGAAGAGAAACAAAAGATAGAAGAGATTCTGCAAAACACTGACATGGCTTATAAACAAAAAATTGCAAGCTACGAATGTAAAGTCGATCAATTAGAAAAGAATCTTTTAATTGCAAAAGATGATACTCAACAATATTTAGAGAAACTGAAAACTGCTCAGAAAGAATTAGATAATTATATATTAAAGTATAAAGAAGAAAAAGAGATAAATATATGCAAATCAGACGAACTTGTTTCAGTAAAAAAAGAAGATAATAATACAAATAACATCAGTATAAATCAGTTAGATGAGTATGCAGAAAAGATATCGCAATTAGAAAATAATCTGAAAACTATAGAGAAACTAAAACATGATATCGATCAATTAAATAAAAATTTGGAAATGTGTCAAATAGAGAAGAGCTGTATACAAGAAACACTTGACGAGAATAATAAGGAATTGTTAAAACTTGAAAGTCAGTTGGAAGAAACAACTGTTAAGGAACGGGAAAAAGATACTGAGATCATAACTCTACAAAAGGAATTGAAATGTATGATTCAAAAAATTGAGAATACCGAGAGGACCGACAATGTAATGGAAGCAGAATTGAAATGTGCTATAAATGAATTGACGCAGACGAAAGAAACGCTTTTTGAAAAGGAGCAATATATAAAAGAATTGAAAATACATTTGGAAAATTTCGAGAAAAATGCAAAGATATTTAATTTACTCGAACAGAACGCGAAGGATTGGCAGATTGAAAATGAACGGTTACGAAATATAAACAATGAGCTAAGAACTAATTTAACACAGAAGGAACACGAGATGGACGCATTCACGAAGAATCGAGATGAAACAGTAACCAAGTACGAAACTCTTGTTAAAAACCAGCAGGAAGATTTGGACATGCAGAAGAGGGAGGTGATGAGATATCAGGAATTATTCCGTCGGCAATTCACGCCAACGCCGAATAAGGATGATTATAAAAAGCTGCAGAATCGTATAGAAGTACTCCAAGATAGATTACAGAAATACGAAGTTAACACAAAGGTCAAAAACATTTACGATAGCACGTCGGAGGAAGAAATTTCGGCTCGTCAGATCAAACGGCGAGGAAAGAAGACTGCCTCATCTGTCAAGCAAGAAAATATACCGGTTATCGAATTGTCTGGATCCGAATCGAAGCGCAGCACAAGAAATACCACTTTACCACCGCCGACGGAAATGTCGACCGAGAAAAGACGTACTCGTAGAAAGAAACTGTTCCATGAGAATGATTCATTTACGGATGTTGAACCTACTGCAACGCTTTTGCCAACTCGAAATTTGCGAAATCGGAAGAAATGAGGAAAATATATAAGATATTGTAAATACTTTATATATCAAGGAAACCTAATAATCTTTTGCATACTGATGTGATGATCGACAAGTGATATTTAATGAAAACTGCTTTTTTGCATCTGATGATGTAAAACGGAACTTGGATGTTGCTCATCGCTCATCGCGTCCATGTTCAGTAAGCCTGAAGGATCAGAGTACAAATGAAAAACATAGGAAGATATAAATCGCGAAACGAATACTGTTTTTCGTAATATTTATCAAAGTGTCTTACATACATATTACATTTACATTACAATTTAATTACATTTTAACAAAAAAAATTAAAAATACTGTTTATTTTTAAAAATCGCATTTTTCCCCTCTTTAAATATTACGTATTTTATATAAAAAATATATACTATTAATAATATTAAAGATTTACATATAAGACTTGTAATTTCTAGACTGTGAAAAAATAATAGTATAATTAGATAAAAACTTTAGTATCGTTTTATATCAGTGCTATGTAATTTAAAAGTTGATTAAAATTTTTTTGTAAATATTTGCGGAATATCCTTGTATACTAATTCCTTGTATATTTTCTATACTTTACGTACAGAAAAACTGCAGTCAAACAGAACTCATGCTAGTCATCAAGTAATCGCTAGTTTTGTTTTTCTTTACAGTACAAATTTTGATTGGTTGCTAACTTTTCTGCTTTCTGCTTTTCTATCGAGGTCTGAACCTTAAAACTTAACAAATCGGAACAGAAAGTTTTTAACTAGACTGTAATTAGCTAATTCTTAAGCTAGAAACACAATGAAAAGCACAGGCAATAGGAAATAAATTTTAATCTATCAGATCATATCAAATCATATATACTAGAACAGATACTTTCTGATAGATTGAAATCTCTTATTTCCTGTTTCTGTTGCCTGTGCTTTTCATTGTTTTTGGTTTTACGATACGACGTCTTGTAGAGCCCGTTAGGCCTGTTCTACAATAGAGTCGTAAGAAATTAACCAATCGATTATTCTTGTCACACTTAACTGCGATTGGCCAATTTCTTACGGCTTACGACTTGCGACCTGTTGTAGAACACGGCATAAACAGGCATTATTATTATAGAAGGTGTGCGGCAGTCCTAAAGGGTGCTATTTCATTTGTTCGGTTTTGTCATACGACAAATATGTACAGAACAGAAAGGACTCTATCCCATAACCAATCAATAGGCTTGAAAAAAATTGTCGTATAAAAATGCATAAATGAAATATCATCCTAAGATTGGCGTCTCGTGAGCGGAAATTTATAGCGGAACGGAACAGCGAGACCAATCATAATCACAAAAAAAAGCAGAATAACGCAGACTGCAGAGTTGTGATTGGTTGCGCTATTTTGCTCTATGAGACGGTATAAGGCCAGTATAAATGCTCCTTAAATCTGATGCGCACTAGTACGCCCTCATGATCGCAAACGCGAAAGCAACGGGTCGATTTTCCGTATATCAACCAAGACTACTCGAATACTAGCAAATATTAGTGATATTGGACACTGTCAGCATTCTCAGCTGACGCACTAAAGAGTAATAATATATTATCGAAAATGGTAAAAAAATGTACATCTTTAATTATCGATCGACGTGTGCTACGGCAAACGTATCTATGGTATTGTGTGTGCATGTTTTGTATTTTTCTTTTAGTCGTTTGGCGAAAAAATAGCATCGATCATGCAGAGGCCTGGACAAGACCCTGTTGCCAAGGATGATGTGCCTTGGTGGATGAAATATGCCGGTCGCGGACTTGGCACTGTAGGCAGCATAAGTAAGTTCATAGTAGTCAAGTCGATATTGTACGTTTGCAGTTTTTCTTTTTGTACATACATTACGCGTTATTTCGATCTCTCTCTCTCTTTCTCTCTCTCTCGCGCGCGCGCTCGACATGTGTACCTGCACTCATGTTAAAAACTGTTACTTATTTAATTATCCAATTCACAGCCATAAAATCATCTTTTTTCTGATAACCAGTCAGCGTTTGCTTTTTTTTACTCTTTTGTATAGATTTACATTTATTACTGCACTGTACTAGAACTTCCTTACTCATTTCTGTCAAATTTCAAATATATATTTATTTCATATTTTAAATATATAGAGAATATACTACATTAGTTCATTATTTAAAATATATGTATTTGTTGATTTATACATATACAATTTATGTGCAATCCAAATAATTGGATCTGTCAAGAATAGATTTTGAAAGTATGTGCTACAAGTTCTATTTATTCAACAGAATGTCATCAAAAATATAATAGAATAGTAGATTGACTTCAGAAACTGAACATAATTTAACATTTTTGTAACTTTTTAAATAATTTATTTCATTTACTTATTAAAAAAATATTCTGTTTGATTTCTGTCAATCTATTATAGGTTCTGCCAGTGAAACATATGTTTAATACAGATACAAATGAATTTGTTGTATATTAACATTTTATTGTTGATTTGTTGTCATATTATAGGTATTTTTCTTATAATGATTCTGTAATGAATAATCTATAGTCTTGGAAGTTAGCTGCTAGCTGACTCTATGAATGATGGTATTCATGGTCGATTCTTATTTTAAGATCGTCTTAAGTAATCTCTAAAGATGCTAATGGAGCTCTCTGATTAGTGCATTCATTTTAAGACTATATTTAAGTCTTAAATATAAGATCCGACTATGAATACTGGCTTATGATTCACCAACTATCCTTCAGACTCTCTTCTAATTCTAATTGATTACAAATTACGATTTATTATAAAATTAGCACTGGAAATTATTAATTAAGGGTCTCGGTCCTTAAGACAGTCGTAATTGAGTTATAAAGTATGAGTCGTAATCACAGGTTGATCCATAATGTTTTCAACTTGTAACTACAATTTATGTTCCACTCAGTTACAGTATTTGCTTAAATTCTAATACTACTGGGAACTATAAGATATCAATACTTCATATATTGTAAGATATATGACTGATGAATATAATTTTTCAAGTCTCTTGATTGGCTACAGGATAGACAAATTCTCTTAACATGCTTAACAAATTTGTAAAATATTAGACTAAGGACCTAAGCACAAAGATCGTAACTGACAATGAATTGTAGAATGTAAGTCAGTTATAGATTGACCAATAATATTGTATTAATATCCTAATATTAAGTCGGCTATATTCAATTTGGGCACTTACAGTATAAGTTCCATTCTGTCCTTATCCATGCATTTATATGAAAAGGAAAATAGAAGCTTACAGTATAAGTGCCCAAACTAAAATACAACAGAAGTTAACTGTGCTTTCAGACTATAAGTTTTCTCAAGTAAAATGTAATTTATGCAAAGATTGCCTTGTTTATTTTTTTTGCAGTTGCAATTTTTCTCGGAGCATGGAATTGTGCGTCGATACTTTTTGGCCAGATTGATTGCTTAATTAGCGGTATGTGGCAAATGATAGCAGGTTTTCTGGTTGTTATGATCGAAGCGCCTTGCTGTTGTTTGTTTATCGATTTTGTACAAAATTTAAGCGATTGGGTGGAGAAGAAACCCTATTGGAATAGAGCAGCTGTTTATTGTTTGTAAGTTTAATTTTATATCTTTTATAGTATACCTTTTATAATATACCTAGTAAATGTAAAACTCATATACTTTTCTGTATACAGTCATGGACAGAACGGTTGAAACACTTTTTTTCGATGGGTTTCAACCTTGCTCATAGAATAAGTAAGAAGCAATCAGTTAGTGAGCAAGTTACATTTTGAAACTCATGAATAAAAAGTATTGCAATTAGTCTGTTCACGATTGTATAGTCCTTGGCCATATTATTAGATGCATCATAATTGTTACAATTTATTGACTTGTCACGATTCATATTTTATTGATTCAGATTTATGATTATGATCTATCATTGTTGTAATTGAAATATATAAAGAAAATGATTATGTATATAATGGATGCATTTAATTTAATCCATTTGTTGCTTAAATATCCAATTAAAAGATGAACTTGTTAATAGTTGTGTAGAAGTGACTATAAAGGCAACGCATGTGTTTTCTGTTTTTATTATAAAAATTTCGTTAATTTTTATTTATGTTGGCAAACTTTAATTTAAACATTACATATAATATTATTAGACTTATATGCAAGAATCTATCAAAAAATGTGCTAATAATGCAATCAAGGACTGTATGTTACGATACATTAAATTATGTCATATCTATTGATTTAGAATAGCATTGCCAGCAGTCTTCCTATGTCCAGGAATGAGTAGTATATTTGGCAGTGGTTTAATATTTACAACGGGTATAATTTATGGCTTGATGTCTTTGGGCAAAAAGTAAGTACAATTTGTTCGAATTTACAAGAGATCATCTATAAAATAATCAAATTACTTTATTGACAAAAAAAGAAAATGTTTAAGTCAATTAGAAGTGCAGAAATTTAAAAATGATTGATATAATTTATATTTAATCATTACTGTAATAATTTTTTGTCTACAAAATCAATTTTATTTGATTGTAGAAAACTATCAAATTAAATTGATGCAAGAATATATCAAAAGCATTGCAATCAGTATTGTTACTTCATATAAAACTGATTGTATTTTTTCCTGTTTTCTAGTTACTGTGGTAATTGGTCTAACTTTTAATAATTTCTCATTTTTATGAACATCAGTTCGATCATTAAACTGATGCACATAAAAACAATATGTACTTTTCATTAAACTTTAATGGAAGTGCATATTGTAAGATTACATGATCCAATAGCAATTTTACATAAACTTTTAGATAAAGTTATTATGTTCAAATTACAAGAAAGATTTATATTATTTCATTCTTATTGAAATTATAATTTTTAAATATGTGTTATGAACCATTTACCTATTTATCATTTATTTCTCTTTTCGATCACTTGTAATCTTACATTCAAATGTAACATCGCTTTTAATATAAAACTATATAATGCTTTTTTTCCCTGCCTTTTGATGTGTACGTTTTTTGCTTTGAGGTGGAAGAGCAATTTTTATATTGTGTTTGTATTTTTGATGTTAGCTTGCTTTGGTTTGTAAAGAAATATTTTTACAAGATAATTTTACGAAAAATTTTACTTATACAAGAAAAAAGATTAAAACTGCCAAAAATATTTAGAAATATTTAGAATTTGATCTCAGATAGAAAAAGGAACGATTTGATAAAATTAATTTTATTTCTAATTGTATGTAACGGTCATCACATTATATAACTCTTCGTAGAATTAATGTAAAACATGTGTGATGTACAGTAACTTTATCTTGTTCTCGATATGATCTCTTTACAAAATGTTTACTAATTTGTAACATAATAACAGAGGATCCAGGCCCGACCCAGCAGGAATGACGTCGGGCGTGGGTTCCCCACAAGGTACAGTGCCTCCTACTGCAGATCACCATACTACTCTCATGGAAGATCCTGATGTCTGGAGGCCTACGTAAATCATCAAACATTCATTGCATCACTTCACTAACCAGGCAATAATATACAAGATTTAATGTTACTATAAAATCTAAGTACAATGCTTTGCTATCATTCCCTTCTCGATATACTTTTTATTCTTTATTGTACAGGATGGCCTACAACACTTAGCAACTCGATATTTCGAAAATTATTTTGTCAATTTTAAAGATTTAGATCTTGAATTGTGTGTGGATTTGAAGGACTTTCAAATGGAAGTTGATTTCAAATGGAAATTTCCCCCAAATTTCTCCCATTTTTATTGCATATTATTATAATTTACCTCGAAAGCTTTTCAAAACATTATAACAAAATATTTTTTCATTAAGTACTTTTCAAGTTATAAGGTATTGTAACTTGAAAGTTACAATACTGACATTTGCATTACAAGATGTCCGACTGACGCAAGCTTCTTGAATGTTATTCAGGATCATAACTTGGATAACATTTGTCAAGATCACATTTTACAGATCAACATTGTTCTGTAAAATGCTTTGTTTCTGAGATATTTGTCACACTTTAACTGATTTATCCTGAATATCGCAAATTTGAGGGTAAATTCGAGCAGAATTGGCTTCTTGTAGAAATCCATAATCTATCACATATAAAATAATATAAACTGTATAAGGATAGCACAAGATCGTTGGGCTAATGAATATCAATATAAATCAATGATGTCTTAATGTCGAATGCTCATTGATCCAACAACTTTGTGTTATGTTTATATTATTTTATATGTGATGGCTGTTATACTGCTATGTTATGCTTTTGATAGCAAGTGTATACTAACATTATAAATTATGTAAGACATTGTGAACTTAATGTGTGACATGATTGTGTCTTCTTGATAAGTTATAGATGGGAAACAATGTACACGTATGGCGCGATGAGTTAAAAATAATAAATGTAGATTTACATTTATTTATAAATACTATGTACTTGAAAAAAAGTATTTCTGAAAAGATTAATATAATTGTTTATATTTTAGGGCGCCTTTTGGCGAAATGAGAACAACAGCAATGGATATTCAAGCTCCATCATCGAGCATGCGGACCGTACTAGTTGAAAATACTCAGCCAATTGGTGTTAGCACTCCAACTAGTACTCCAGCTAGTATTGTTTGATTAGAAATTATAATTGGGTGAGCAATCTAACATGTTTTGTGCGAATAATTGTAAGCGATAATTAACCATTTAAATGATCAGTAGCTCGAATAAGTGAATGAACTTCATTTTATCTCAGCTATATCATTGATACAAATTGTGTGATTCAAATGTTCTAATAACTTCACAAGACATTTATTACTTTTAAGAATAATTGAATACAAATCGTATTATAGATATGTAAATTCAAACGTATTATGATCTGAGAAAGGAAAAAATTTCTCAAACTTTAATATTATATGGAATTTTTCTATTTTAATCTGTTTTTATTTAATGCTTGAGATATATTCGTAAGAGTTGTATGCCTTTGTTATATCCTATGTTTGTATGAAATGTGTATGTAAAATGGAGTGGGACATATTTTGAAGACATATAGAAAAGAATTTGTGTTATTCATTTTAATAATGCCAAAGTCAAAGACTGTCATAGAAAATGATGTTGTTCTATGGGTCTAGCTTTCATAGGCCCATCTGTCCATTATATGTCATGAAACGTTACAAACAAATGTAACAATAGAAAATTATAGATGATGT
>Ga0157364_1004240_pt1 | contig 14255 bp, 5 predicted proteins | sample AttsexASBM2_FD_111476 | JGI IMG/M metagenome (GOLD analysis project Ga0157364, IMG submission 111476) | Fungus gardens microbial communities from leaf cutter ant in Ribeirão Preto, State of São Paulo, Brazil - Atta sexdens ASBM2 | ecosystem: Host-associated > Fungi > Mycelium > Unclassified ... | reverse complement strand
TCGCCCTGGCGCGAACATTCTGCAACTAATAGTTCGCTCGTGCATGTACAGTGCTTTCCACTGATAACGATGAAGTGGAGTATAATAATGGTGTGAGTCGAGAAATGATATCTTGGCTGTAAAATAAGTTGAGAAATTTAAAAGTAAGATTATAAATTTTATCGTATTAATATCGAGATCACGATTATACATTTTTATATCTATGTATTATTATCATAGAATTTATGCGTTTATATTATTTCAGTGGTATGTGATTATTATTTATCACGCTTCTCTCAGTTGCTAATAATTCTTTTAATCTCAGCAATCGTTAAACATTTCAAATTTCCAATCCAATTCCAATCTATCATTTTTCTTAATTCAATATTTATATCAATATTATCAAAATCACAGATTTCAGATGTTTTGTTGAAAAGTCCGTATATACTAAGGTACACTTTTATTTACAAAAGCGTCTTGTCAAAAAGAAGATTTATATTTGAAATATAATCGAATATTCATCTTTTTCTTGAGCTGTTCTGAGATTTGCATTCAAGATAATACTTTCCGTGTATCATAACTTTTATGGTGCGCGTTCGCACAATATCTAGTAAAAGTAAAGTAAGTTCAGAATATTTTTTAAAAGCTTTTAGCAGAAAAATGTCTCCGTAGAGACGTTGAGTTTCACTCTAAAGCGTTTTCAAATTCCTTCTGCGCTTGACGCCCGTAGATTTCTTCACTGATCTCATATTTATTTTCTTTGTATAATTAATTGCATATCCGTATGACTCGAGTGGCTCGCCATGTATGTGAATGCAGTGACCTATTTTCCTCTACTATTCAGTGAATCTTGCCAAAGTAAAGGAGTGCCTCTGTCAGAAGAGTGTATGGCATGCTGCGAATTCTTGCCGTATTCCGTGTAAGATGACTACTGCCATTTCAACTGTCCCTCTTTAATTATTTAATATTTCGCTGAGATCTTGCTTTAAGCTCTAAATGTTATCCTCTACTCTACATTTGACATTCTGTGCAAGTTTGGCAGCATAAAGTTGTAACAGAAACTAAGAGCAAGCACACGGATCTACAAGGTGCGACTGAAATAGGGGAGTTTAACAACGGTCTCCTATTACACATGTCGATATTTGTTTCTTGTTGTACAGGGGGTTTCCGTTTCGTTACACTTTGATTGAACTTTTAAAGTAAAACGATATTTTAAAGCTTCGGCGGAGAATGAATGATCGCGCACTTTACAGCAAAAATACATTATTAAACTTTTTTTAATAAAAATTGTGAAATATTGTAACATACATGATACTTGATAGACATTTTTCAACTTTCAAAAGCTGAAATCTGCTGCTATATTTTTCTAGATTCTGTATGTCATGATGAAAATGTTATTACATTTGAATTGTTGTATTTAATCAATTAAATGATTTAAAATCATTTCTCGTTTTTATATAATAACTAGTTTATATTTATGTTATTCTATAAAGAAAACACCTTTTACATGGCACTGTATTTAGATAACTATATTTATATAAAATATTCAATTTTGTTTTAAACAGAAATTTATATAATTTCAATTGTTTCCTTCTTTGTAAAACAGACCGTAAAGTTTTTGCTCTAAAGTTATTGCATTGGGAATAGACAAAAATGTACTAGCAATCTTCGGATATGAAACTCGAACAACGCATGTTCCAATATACGTACATAACCGACGATACCGTGTATGTATTCCCGATAGATAAGCAAGAGCAATTTTCCATTGCTACTTTACTATTCACGTAAGAACCGCCATTTTTCGTTAGTATATTGCGCGGGTAGAGCGTATATTTTCACGTCAGCTAAACTGTACACAAAAAAATGGTCACGCTATATTCTGTGTGAATCGTGCACTTATCTCTGTCGAGATTGGGGATTCATACTAGTCATCGTATATAAAAGGTATATCGAATACACCGACTGCAGAAAGAAAATAGTTATATTTAAAAAACGTTATTTCTTTTTTAAAGAAAAATTACGTAATTAAAGTAAAATTTGTTAGTGACAGACAATTAAAGCATTCTGTGATATTACAATTTAATCTATGCGTTAGCAAATAAAACTTTAAATATTATTTTATTAAATGTATTATTTTCATTTTTTCACGAGTTCTCTTTTCGCTTCTTACTTATAACTTAAACGGAACGCTCATCTTTCCATGACATCACGCCGTGAAACTGCTGAGGCCACAATCTTGAAACGCGAAAATATCTCAGGGATACCATAGATTCTCAGAGTATTCCCGATAGACTATGTGGATCCTCCGGAAGAGACCCGTTGCTGATACCTCGTAGAGGGAAAGATTCGGTGAATCGGTCGGGATACCCTTCGAGGAAGAGCTTGACGGTGCTTCTCTTAACCGAGCGATTATATTCCACGCGGGCGATAAAGCGATTAAGATGCTTCAATATACGCGCAGCTTAAGGAGCAACCAAGGCGAAGGGCGAAGAGAGAGGAGTCGCTCTAGGAAGTAGATTACCCTAGAGGGATAAAACGAAAGGAAATGCAAGGAAATGCAGTGAGACTCACTTCGTATAATACATGAGCTGCACCGATTATTTTGGATGTTATTAATGATGAGATATTTTACATTTTACTCGCGCACATATTCTTTGCACATATTCTTCACGTTCTTTTCGTGTTTAATGTTATTTTTATGCATATCGCATGATTGCCAGAAAGATTGTCGCAACTTGAAAAGTAAAATTTATCTAAAGAAAATCCTAAAGATCCGAAGCAATAAGAAAAATAGAACGGTAGAAGTAGAACTCACATTCTTCTCACTCAAGATTCGTGATAAAGTTAGAAAAATCTATATAACGAGAGATTTGATCTATATGTAAGAACGTATTGATTTTTCTCAAAATAACACTTCGAATGTATTATAATTAAAATTGTTCTTTTTACGTCTCTTTTTTTTACATCGATCTGTACAAGTTTAAATTTATTAATAGAACGACCATTCTATTATCATATCTGTGGATATTAAATCACAATTTCAGAGTAAAACTACCTGTTTAATATATTTGAAGATCTTTGGAACGATAGTACATTTTCTACTTTACATGCTATTAAAGTTAGACTCTCTACTTCTCGAATGGCTATAAATTTGTTTTCTTTGAAATTGCACGTGATTTTTCTCTTGAATAAATTCATGACAATCGCAACTTCCAATTTTGTACTTTTACGCGATCGATATCTCTAAAAATGAGAAACTTTAATCAGCATCGAACGAGCCATTAAGCTTTGGGGAAACTCGCAAATAATTGAAGAGTGAAATTATGAAGAACCGTTTCAGGGAAAACGTTTGCCAACAACAAAGCTTTTTAAGATCTTACTCTTTGAGACGCGATGCCTTTGGAATTTGCTATAAGCGTGTAATTAGTTGCACTTTATTTTAATGCCTCTAATACGGAGGAGATGCCTGTTAAAATGTTACGTAATTTATAAGAGTCTGAGCTTTGTCTGCTAGCAATGAATGCTTTTTTACATGAGATAAAGAAAAAGCGAAGACTAAACATCATAATTTGACCATTAGTTATGTTCAAACAATTAAGACATCGAAATTATAATATACGCACAAACACGGATAGTCTATTAAAATTATTTTAATAATTAAAGATAAATGTAAATTTATTGTATAAATATATATATTTATTATATTGAATAAATATATATATTTATTATATATTAGTTTTGAGATTATACGATATTGAAATTCTTTTTCATATACATTCATTGTTCAATAATAGAATGCTCTTTCGTGCTTTTATAATATTGGATAAATTCTTAATATGTTCCTCATGTTACTACGATAAACTTTAGATCTATTAAAAACGTATTTGCAAACTCGTAAACTACTTCGCACCACCCTATTGCGGTGGCCAACCTTCATCAATATTTCTCTCACCTCACTTCTTGCGGCATAAAGCTGCATCTCTGGAAGTCTATCGAATTTTCACGATATTGCTTTTCATTAAACTCTATTCAAGCACACGCACCAGTAATTACAGCAACTTTTCGCCATGATCATAACCGATTGCGTTCTCATTAAAAGCTCATTATCGCGGCCGAATGCGTGAACTATTTCGAACGTTCGATAGCGATGAAGGAATGTTCTCTTTCACCTTGAGCTTTTATTAAAGCCAGATCTCGATGATGTTTGACTGTGAAGGTGAAAATTCTATAAATTCTTTTTGCTGTCGCTTTCATTTTAATAGTCAATATGCTTGAGTTTTTTAACGATGTAATAATTTTTTATCATATTAGCAGGTAAAAAAAATTGTAGATTTGTATAAAAATCAATGACTTTTTGAAGATTGAAGTATATTTTCTGAAAGGATGAAATATTTTTATTGAAAATTTTTAATTTTCCAACAACCGTTCTCTATTCACAAAAAAAGCTTTATACATGGCTAAGAGAACTATATCGTTATTTTCTTGACGTTTACCTCTTAGCCTATTTCTGATGCATACATGCTCGGAAACATGAATAGTTACATCATCTCATGCTTCAAATTGTAATCGTTCGAGCGTGCTTCACGGTTTTCGAATCTTTTTCAAACCCTTTCCAAGCGCCGTTGACGGACCGTAAGAATTCATGTGGAGGGCGTGCCAGTTGTATCTTGAAATATTCAAGAAACGTGATACTCGGCGCCGTCACACCAAGAATACCCAGGACCATCCACACCTGGTGGAAACTGACTGATGTATTGCAATTATTTATTTATATCAGAAGAACATATACGCAACGCGAAAAGATGTATTGTTCACGAACATGCGCGGAGAAAACATTGCGAATATAAGGTGTTCTTTTACCGTACTTTTGCACGCAGTGCGTATCTTTATATTGAATATAGATATTTACTACACACACAATATGTTAGAATAAATAAAATAACTGTTTATAGAGCGAGTATATCACAATCCCTATTTCCATTTTCAATTTTTGAGAACTCTGACTGCATAAAGATAAAATATTACGAGCATGAATTTATACTTGTTAATTCTTATCACACTTAATTTACGCTTATCATTATTATTTATTAATCATTTATTATACTCGCTATTTAAATAATACTATTTAAGTAATACTTGTTTTTTTATTATTTACCTATAAATTTCTTTATTATTTATCTATAAGTTTTTATAACAACTCGTCGAACTAAATTGACTAAGAACGTTTCTCGAGCAAGAGATTACGTGCTGCGTGTTCTGCCTTTAAACGATCACGAGTCTTCCGGTAGAAGAAGTACTGGAAGGTGCATTCCCGTGTCCTTCCAATCTTACATCCTTTCGCTTTTTCTTAGATGCCAATGAACAGCTCACGTTTCTTAACAGCAAGTTTCTTAATCGTGAATCAAATCGCGTTCACTTTGCTACGTAATCTTTCTACTCTCTGTGAGAAGAAATGCGAGAAAAAAAATCGTCAAACAGTAGATAAAGGTGACTTTTATTTTAACATGAAATAAATTCTGGAAATTTTATATAACTATTTTCCCTTATAGTATATTTTTTATTCTTTTGATTTGAAATTTCTTTCTGTTGAATAATCTTTGAACCAATTTTAAATTTTATGTTTTCGTTATATTTAATGGGAGTTTCTCGGAATCAGTAATTTATTATCTCATTTTTCGTGAGTCTGCATTACAATGTGAGTTCGTGCAGCCCAGAGACAAAAATGTCATTATGAATGCAAAACAGACGCAGCATTTATACCAAGATTCATAATTTTGCGGCGAAATCACTTTCCCGTTAATGCATTAACTACATTGATAATATTCAACAATATTAATAAACAGGGCACATTAGCTATCAACATTCGATTGACATTTCAAAATGAACGATTATCGCATCGAATTTATTAATTACGATAATGCTATCGGTCTCTCTGTGCGTTTGCACTTGCCCACGTTTAAATTTTCAGTTGTTTCTCACACACGTGTTCTCGCTACAAATTGTCATTGCAACATCAGGAAGCAGTTCACATACATGGGAGTTAGTACAGGGTACGGGTTTGTATGGTAGTTGGTTGCAACTGTAGAGAAACAGAGGGTATGAGATAGAATGGTTCATCGTGGTCTGTGGAATAAATGGTCCGATTCACCAGCCGCCATTCTGTTTCGCTTGCACGATAAAGCATTTAAATGAATTAAACCGAGGCGATCTCGCGGAGTCGATGTTATTTGGTTAGCAACTTGATTTTATAAAATTCGACGTCGCTGGTAAATTAATATTAACTCATTAGCTTTTTGGTTGCAAAACGTATTATTATTATTTATTTGTTAGCATATTGAAATCAAGAAGTTTATTAAATAATTTTGAGCAAATTAAGTTCAAAATTTAACAAATCATCAGATATTAATGTATCATATATGTATCATTAATGTATTGTTATGGTATTAATATATTTATTTTTTATTCCTAACACTAGATTGTACTAGAACTCTTTCTCGCTTTCGCCAAATATTAAATATACCTCGCTTTAAGTTTCAAAAGTGTAGTTCAGCAAAAAACAGACCAATTGTTTTATGTATAGGTATATGTATTTTATGAAATATTTTTTCAAAGCATAGAAAACGTTCATTGTTCTCGAAAGATTATATTAGCAAATTAAAATCGATCGGCGTTAAAACATACATATTTCAATGTTCTCTGCAGATTCTTTTCTGTAGAGTTTTCTCAGAGTTTTTTTTTTATTTTTCCCTCTTTTTCTTTCTATCTATTCTCTTCATATCTAATCTATAAAAATACCTAAAGAGCATTTTATTTTTGTTTTTCCGTCCACATTGTGTGGTCATGTGGTTTACCAATACATCTATAGAACGGTGAGATCAGAGAATTGAGTTATAAAATAGAATTCTCGAGGTTCTGGTAGTGTCAAAAAGCAGTTTAGGGGCATTGAATACTGATAAGGGATGGAGAGTGAGGTTCTCCAGGGATTAACCGGATGGGTTTGACTGCCGTTCTCGTTTGAGAGGAAAAGGGGAAAGACGGACGGGGAGTAGCAAAGTTGGAGGAACGAAGAGTGAGAAGTGAAATGTGATGGCTTGAGTGTGAACTAGAGAATTTGAGAGAGAGAGAGAGAGAGAGAGAGAGAGAGAGAGAGAGAGAGAAATGGAACATGGGAATGTTAGATTGAGCCACGAGTGGCCCGACAATCATACTATCATAGAGGCGATGATGTCCCGCATACTGAGCAGAATCCCTGTACTCCACGCATATTAATCGCATACACTCGCATATACACGCACGAACATGAACGAGAATGGCTGCAACGGAACATGTACATACCAGAATCTCTCCCTCGACTTTGCACTGGACACTTTGCATCACAATATCGCAAAGGCTGCTACGTAATCTTCTATGAAAATAATTTCTCGTTGATGGTCACTATTGTTAGGTCGTCGATTATCTGATCTCTGACCTTGATCACTATTTTGCAACGTTATTAATGTATGAACATAAAAAATTGTGCTGCTATTTTCTTTTGGTTTCTCTATGGAGAATCATTGGATATTTAATAAAAATTTTTTGAATAAAAATTTTTAATTTACTTTAGGGCAATACCTTAAAATAAAAAAAAACAGAATTGTGCATATAATGTTGCTTAATAGTACTGAGCAAAATCTATTTGGATTTAATGAAAAAGCAATTATTTAGCTGTATATTTTAGTAAATGAATGGTTTTAATTAGCTGAATAGTGAATACATTTATTAGCAACGATATATAAGTTGTATTTAATTATTTAAATTATTTTTCTTTGCATAATTTTTCTTTGATAATAATTAATTTTTTTTTATATGCATGATAATAATTAATTTTTTACTCTATTAAATTATATATTAATAAAAATGTGTTATTTTGTTAATAAAAAATTGATGATCTAATCAAATTAATTTTTTAACAAAATTATCGAAAGAAAATTTATAGAAAAGATATATTATAAGAACTTATAAGAAATTAATTTTTTAAATTATTCAATTTGATCGAAATTAGAAGCCAATCCTTATATAGAATTGAGCTACAAAATGGAAATCAGTTATCGCGTGAAAATGGCATAATTCAATGTTTTTCGAGCTAATGTATCATTTGTAGAAAAAAATAGAAACGCTACGTTACGTCGCAAAAATCACAAATTGATCAAAAATAATATGAATCATAATAAATGAAACAGAGTTAATATACATGATCGTACATATTCTATGCAGAGCTTTCGTTTATCAACGAGCGGTCAATTTACTTATGCTGCTTAAGCGCAAATGTATTCGCTGGAAAAAAAAGAAAACTGATTAAGCGCAGCTGTATAAACCTGCGGCGGATTAAATTCAACGTCCGGCAATGATAGCCGTAATCCGATTTAACGAGAATCAGTAAAAAAAAAAACGGACTGCGCGTTGCGCAAAAAAAAGAGCGGCGGCATTTTTGCCAATAAATAAAATTTTACACAATCGAAAAAAATATCCCGTCGGCTTGGTAATCAAAGTCGCGAGACGGTATCACAAATAAAGTGTGTTTTAAAATGACTAGTCGAGTGTACGCTTTACCGCCCGTAATTACGAACGTCGAAGCAGCTAGCTCAAAATGGCGATATCGCGCGTTGGGGAGTTAAATTGCTGCATATGGGATGGTTTTGAAATAAAATTCGTCCCGGATAGCGAGACGGGTTTAACTTTATCATGAAATGCATCCCGATGCTTTGTTATTGTAAACTTGCAGCAGCATTGAATTGGAAAAGATCCATAATCAAGATGCTATTGAACGCACATGAATACATACTCTTTTATTTTAATTAAACTTTAGTTTGAATTATAAAATAATTACAGATGTAATAAATTATTTTATAACAAATATATGTATATGTACATGTAAATGTATTTCGTACATTTAATATCAAGAATTAAAAAGTATGTGACATACTTTATGATTCAACATTCATTAAAACTTAAAACCTCTCTGTAAAAGAAACTTTCCTCTTCTGTCTTTAATGATCTTGTTTCCTACCATTTCTACTCTTTGCAGATGAGCATGAGTTATTGTTCTTTCTGCAAAGAGAGAACTTTGAAGCTGCATAAAAGTCTTATTTTATTCCTTAAACTCTTCCTGTGTGAATTAATGAGTTTGTCCTAATGACATAGTTTCAACACAGAATTCACTTTCAATACAAATAAAAACTAAAAGAAAAAGTAGAATTATGTGACAGTCTTTTTAATATTATTCAATTGCAATATGTAACACTTCGAAATAATTGCTCTATCTTATTGCAGACATAGTATAGCATTTAATTTATTAAACTTTATAATGCGCTATAAACTTTCTGTTTAGAAACAGTGAATAATTAGGTCAAAATTGACGATATGTCATTGTAGACAAAAATCCATCAACGTGATATTGGCAATTACATTGAGGGCAGCGGTACGATACTGTCTGGTTATCGCAAAATGTGATTTATGATACCATTATACTAAAACGGATCGGTTCACCAAGATCCGCGCGATGTTATCATAAAATAGCAATAAAAATTTATTGGCACGTTTTCGTACCATAGGGAACTGACATGGGATACAAAGTAGAAAATGCGGAATTATTTCGGCGTATATATGTAGCGTAAATTATAAATTAATTTTCTGTAATATTTACTGCAATAAAAAGTACAGCATTTTCATTATAAAGGAAGATAAAAAATATTAAGACTAGCAAAATATTTATATTTTTACATTTTTAAAAATAAACCATCATCTAATATTTATATGATTCGCGTTTAAAGTTGTAAACCACGAAAAAACATTGTAACTCAAAACTCCGGTGTTCATTAGCGGAAATCGATATTTTGTTACGGTAGCATAACATGCTGGTTGTTGCGGTATTTCGCCGATCAGTCGCAACAATTAATAACGATTCGTTTGCAACGTAACCCACGAAGGGCAAAGCTCAAACTAACGCAGCTGGAAGTCATGGTCGACTGAATTCCCGGCGTACTTATCGTTTCATTAGTCATACCGCGTATTCGCTAAAAGCGTCAATAATTAAATGTGTACACCGCGTGCGAAACTGTGCAACTGCAACGAGACGAATGTAGCGTACGAAACAGCGGTATTGTATACCGTGAACGGTTCGTTAATTCATTAAAATGATAAATCATTTCATCAATCTATTACCGAATCACAGTAATAGATCACATTCATGAAACGAACATAGTCGCAAAACCTTCTCAGTTAAAGTAACCAAGAGTTGTATAACAATTAACGTTCCGAAAAAAAATTATCTCATTTCGGATCGATCTATATTACTCCAATGATAATATTGTGTCCAATATAAAAACTATCCAATATAAAACATAGTAGATGCGATTGCGATATCTGCAAGCATTCTAAGCGGAGCCGGATGTTCATAAAAGATGCATGAATGTAAGTCGCGAAGGTTTAGGAGTGATGGCAAGTCGTTGAAATCGCTTTTCAAGAGTATCCCCGCCTTTCATTTTCTTTTACCGGTCGCGTTTTCTTTTACAGGATAACCGTGTCCTTAACGGCCTGTTAGGAACCTTTTATCCAAATCTTTCTCCACTCCGAAACGTCTCCTTGATCTACGACGGAGGCCTGAGCAGTCTTATCCATCAGCCATTTACTGACATGGTAAACCCTGTCCGACTTGGATTCACCGCGATGGGATCGACGTTATTTGTTCTTGTCTGAGAAACCCAGAGAAAACCTACGTCGCTCACGATTCGGACTTTTCTCACATCCTTCATTCTACCGTGATGTATAACAAGTTTGCTCACGGATCAATAGTCACCGTTTTTTTTTATTTATCTCGCATATTGATCAGTTGAGAACATTAAGCGTTGCATTATCTGTCTGTTAATAACGTAATTGATTGAACCGTAACTTTTTAACATTCTGAAATCGTTTACTGTTATCTGTAAAGAGCCAATAATTTTAGCGACCAACAGATAACAACTGTTATTAAGCGGCGTAATTAACAATACCACGCGGTCCGATGTTGCGAATGCATCGGTTACCATAGAAACACTGTTATCGTTTAAAGTAATGAGCGGAATAAAACGGGCATTGATATTGCATATAAGCGATAATTATACTTAGAATTGTTATGGCCAGAATGTCGATGTACAATCCGTCAACCGTTCGGCATAATATAAAATTTAAACGTTGTCATTATCAAGATTTATTGCTACAAATGTAACGAAACGTAATTGCAAAAACACTGCGTGCAGCTACGAGTCTCATCTCTACACGCATGACGGCACTCGGGAATAGTGCTCTCGTAAAATTTATTTAACATTCGAGTACATTACATTTCCGATTTACCTCGAGTTTGCCAACCGTTGCATACTGTTTAGGGTAAATTTGGCCGGTGTAAATATATGGAGTAAATACTTTGAGATCTATGTCGTGCTGGTTAGTAGCTGCTGGAAGCTAGGTACGGATAAGCAGGTAATCTCATTGTAGTACGTCTTGTATGCGAGTGTTCTTTGTCTACCACGGCTCGTATATCGCGCAGGACGCCATTCTTCTATAAAAGCTAGCTTTCTACCTTCCGCGTGATATTACGTTATTTTTATATAAAAAAGAGAGAGATGATATATTTACGATATCGTAAAGTCTTATTATTAAAGTCATTATATTGAACATTATTATACGCGCCTCTTGGCCTCTGAAAATATTAGGATATATGTTAGGTAGAATTTTTTTTTTTTTAGAATAGGACAAGTTTTATTATTGTTTGAGCTTTATGTAGCTTTTTTTTTTATTACCACGAGCGTCACATTATCGCTGTAAGAGAAAAGATTGTACAATTATAATTAAATTAAAAAATATATATAAGTTAATTTGATAATAATTCTTAAATGTTACATTATAGCTACTTTTGTTTTAAGAAACAGTCGAGTTTTAAGAACACAGTCGACATAACATCGTTCTATCCTTCAATGAATAACAAAGATCGAACGATTTGTATTGATTGTGTTTTCTAAAAAAAAAGTAGCCTAAAGCAATAGTTTTTTAAATTAATTGTTTTACTGAAAAAAATTGCAAAATATCTTATCAAATTTTTTTCTCTGTGTATATCTTAAGCGAAGCAATTTGTAGATTGAATCGCTCGTCGCGTCGTCTCGTAAAATAGTTGAAATGATAAAAGCACGCAATTTTTGATGATGATGTAACTGTGTTACTGGATAGCCGTTCGCGTCGGTTGGCATTCTGACTAACAATCTGGGAGGATGGGAATTCGCACGCGGCGCAATGAAAATTTTCCATTTATGCGGGCGCAGATAAAGCAGGTCCAAAGATAATAAGCAGACGAACGAGCACGAGCGCGGTGTCGCTGAGCGCATTGTTAGTTAAGCCAAGAGATAGCCATGATTTAGAACGTTGAACGTAGAACACGTTGGGATAGCGAGTAAAGGGAAGGAGAAAGATCATAGTAGTGGAAGGAGGAAGATGGAGAGAGTGAGCATCGGGCCGAGAGGGTGGCACTGCAGGAACAATGCTGAGGTATGTATATCCATGAGCAGACAACCGGGCAGCAACCAACCAGCGCCACGCCAACCTACAGCCAGCAATAGCAATGGGCCGTAGGGATAGCTTGTAATTGCCGGACGGTTCTCAAGTGGCAACGACACCGGTCAATTTCACCCCTTGCCAGTACCTCGCAACCGCGACACCACAGAGACCCCTTTTACGTTCGGCATACAGTATCAGGATTTGGCTGGGATTATGCCGGACACGAGGAACGCCACCGTAACTCGATAGTCTCTCGAAGTGGTTACGCTGCAAACGCTTGTTCATTCTGCGTTCCGTTGATTTTCGGGAGAAAACTGCTCTTCTTTGTCCCTGATCGGCCAGCCCGAGTTTTATTTTGTCGCTATATAAAATAATCGCTAAATCGAGAAAAAGGAGATATATTGAAAAACATGCGATTATTTATAAAATCCGTTATTCTATATTCTAAAAGTAAATGTATTACACATTTAATGTTACTGTCACATTTGATGATATAAAATATTTATTTCAATTTTTCAGTTAAGTTAGTTTTTGAGAAACTCAAAATAGGACGTGTAACAAGAATTGTGATCAATATCTTATAAAAAAGAAAAGATTGTACTACGTATTAAATTGATGATTTTTAAGAATATGTCCACATGAAGGCATGAAAAAAAAGAATCCTTGCCAAACTCTCTTTATAGCATTTGGCCTGGAGTTCATTTCCGCGTGCTCGCTATAATGGTTGGCTATTTCATGTTACTAAAATGATATTATCAGACTCCCTCTGGATCGATTCCAAAACCAGCTAGGACGAGTGTCGCCCAACAAAATTACCTCCGTCAACATGAAATGCCGTTCCGAAGGGTAATCAATTCTTACTTCCATTCTTTCCCTCTTGTATGTGAGCGAATGCACTGAACTCGATATCGATTTATCACGGACTTTGCATATCCATTTCTTGCTCACGATAGAAATGCATATGCTGCAAGAAGTTGGACAGCAACGTTTCTGTATAATATATATACGTATATATTACTATTTTACGAACATTTGTACCGTTCTTAATTATGGTATATAAGTTGATTGTCATATGTTAAAAGAAAATGTTTCTGTTTGTTACGTATAAACTATAAACGTGTGCGATAACGCCCAAAATAGGTATTGTTACAATTACAGTCTAATGAGCTTGTTGAATAATGAATATATGAGAGATAGAAAGAATTAAATAACAGTCGGCATTCTCATAACAAAAGAATAATGCGTTTTTGCCTTTCCTGACAATATCAGTGTTAGCAGACATTCTGGTTTTCACGAAGTTTTTTAATTAACGCGAAATTGGACGTTTCATTGGTGATTTTACTGTTTTACCGCTCGTAATAGGCTATGAAAGAAATATGCTCGAATTGACGGAAAAATAAGTTCTATTTTTTGTGTGAAATTTTTGCTATATTTTCCAGAAGAGAGAGTTCTATATTCGAAACAATGCATTCTGTTAATTACTAACAATCGACAAGCAAAAGCGACAAAACAAGTCGAAAAATTTCGAAAACAAATATTCAGGATGATCGAGTATACACATCCCATTTGTATCATTTTTGTACATAGATCAAATATATGTCAAGTTTCGCAACTAACTGAATGAAATAACGCAGTCTTGGTTTCTTTGCTTGTATCACTTTTGAAGCATGGAATGCAATATACACGTCATCGCGAAATGTTGCTTGTAATGTAAC
>Ga0157364_1004239_pt1 | contig 14262 bp, 7 predicted proteins | sample AttsexASBM2_FD_111476 | JGI IMG/M metagenome (GOLD analysis project Ga0157364, IMG submission 111476) | Fungus gardens microbial communities from leaf cutter ant in Ribeirão Preto, State of São Paulo, Brazil - Atta sexdens ASBM2 | ecosystem: Host-associated > Fungi > Mycelium > Unclassified ... | reverse complement strand
CGCTCTTCGTCCGAATGGAATATAAACGGAGCCGGTTTTCCTCTACATCCTCTGTTTGCGTTCGCGTAACGTGATCGAAGAGGCGGCCAAGCAACTTCCGCAAGCTATCTCTCGCGACGTAGAGAACTTTAGCCATTCGGGACTACCATTCGCATTGGTTACTTTTTTTTTACTAACTTTTTATTTTACTATCATCAGACGCAGTGGTCCATGCACGATCTCCTCTTTACATTTTCTTCCCTTTCTAAGAACTGATAAACTATACAATTTTTTATGAGAATTCAAAAGAAAAGCGTTTTATTTTTTTCTGTAAAACTAGTGTAATTTGACTCATTACATGATCTTGATGACTGTCACTGTGTTCTCAAGCAAGTATCACCGTATTTGATAATTTAACATATCGTAAGTTTACTATAAAAATTTTCGATAATATTTAAAGTGTTGAAATTAAGAGATAATTCAAACAAAATGTAATAATGAAATCTAGAGTCACCGCTGAGTTTAGATAGGTTAATTAATCTGCACGATTCGTAACACGTCACGCATTTGTAATTAGACGTCAATACGACTATTATCAGCGAGATATGCTTTCGCGCGTATTATCACAGATTCTCTATTGATCTCCTCTCACCAGTTCCGTGGATCCCGTAATCACGAGCATTTCCGCGATACATATGTACCACTATCTCGTCGAAAAGCTCGAAATTAGTTTTACCGTTGCAATTACCGTCGCCGAGCGGCAGAATTTGATTACACGCAAACATCGATTCGGAGCGGTTGGAACGAGCGATTGCGATTTATTATCGTATACATCGTGGCCGTAACCGGCAGTCTGCATGACATAAATCGAAAAAGCCGTTCTTGTTGCGTTTCTACTAGTTTCTTACTAGCTACAATTGTCAATGATACGAAGTCGATTGAAGGAGCAATCCGAGAAACATATATATATATATATCTCAAAAACAGTAATGACGATTGTAAGTTATTGTGCACCAAGCTCTGGTAGTTTCCGAATAATTAGTCACTTGCTATATAAAACTATATATTATGAGCAATAACTTATAATCATTGCTATAATAATATATTCAAGTATATATTAATAAGTTTTAAATTTTTAAAACACAACAATATTTTTAGCAGCTCCTTTAGATAAATTCAATACGTGTTCTATTTTTTTTCGCGATCTGTTTAATTCCCTTTTATATTTCAATGTTGTCAATTGATAGCGATGACACCGAGTTCTTTGATCGAATACTTGACCAACTGACTTTGCGCGTTTACACTTTTGCAAACAGCGGTCTTGTTTAATTTCTAAAGCATGTCTTGTAGAAAAACTTTGATGATGCTTTAATCGTCACTTAAAGATGCAACGTCGTTAAGAGTTGCAGCTACACGAAAGACGAATATATGGTGACACGATAAATAATCTCGTTTCTCGAAGTTCACGATCTTGCCCTCTCCTACTTTACCGCTTCGAGAATGCTCTTTATCAGCAACCGTTTGCGAAGGCGTCTCTCTCTCTCTCTCTCTCTCTCTCTCTCTCTCTCTATCTCATCTAAGTTTTTATTACTTTCGCTAACAGAAGTTTATTATGTTTGCTATGTTTCTAATATCAAACGATATACCTTCATTCGTGACGCAATTTTAAAAGGAACGAATTATTTTATTGCGATTTTGAAAATGGGACTATTCTTTATATGTTATTTCAAGCTATAAATTGTATGAAAAAAATAAATATGAAACAGATGTAATATATATTAGCATTCACACAACGTACAATTACAGTACACCCTTACACTTATACATTACAGAAAGTACATAGAACAAGAAAAATAAAATATTCTGTTATATTTTATTCTGAGTAATAAAAATATTTCGAATATTCTACGAGAGTACAATGAAAAGATCGAAATAAAGATCCAATCCTGAAGAAGTAAAGAAATCTACTTTCTCAGTTACTAAACGCTGATTTATGTAATTATTTATTCCGCTTGCGATTGTTCCTCCGTGCTTGTACAAATTTCATTTTCCGTGCTTGAAGTTGAAGTAGCCAATTACTATCAGATTAATGAAGAACTCAAGAGAAAACTGACTTTTCACGTTACTGACGGGTTGAACCTTTCAAATTCATAGAAAGAGAACGATGTAGCAGGAAAATGTAACGTAATGTTCCAAAGAAAAAAGAGTAAAATGATAACAGATTTTTTTTTAAATTATTTAAATCACTTCGGAAGCAGGAAAATTAATTAAAAGATATACTTTTACAGATTAATAATTTATTAAAATTGTGTTTCATGTCAATTACGAATAATTATCTCGGTTTCGCTTAAGTGCCGAATTGAAATAAATAATGAAAAACACGTCGACATATGTATAAGTTAATAATAGAAATTAAATTTGTTTGTTTTTTAAAATCTTTCAAAGCGTTTCAAATTTGTTTGTTTTTTAAAATCTTTCAAAGCGGCTAAAAGATATCTTGTATACGTATTCTGCAATTTGCAATGTTTGCAACAGGAATTGATTTTCATTGTTGGCTAATGAAGCGAATCGCGTACAGTCTGAACATTTCGCTCATTTCTTCATTCTCGCCTTTTTCCTTGTTCCCGCGAGTGACAGTTTTCCACTTGGCTGCGCATCGTTTTCAGCGCAGCAACGCAACGTCGTCGAAGAAGAAGCATCGAGATGCTTCGCGAAGCGCGAATGACGAAACGAAATTATATGATCTCGCCATATCACCACAGAGCAATGTGCACTGTATGAGTCTTTCTCATTTACAACGTATATTCTCGCATTTTACATATCTTCGTAAATGCGATGGATTCAAGAAATAAAATCGAATCCGTCGGGAATGTTAAGTCAAAGTCTGTATGGAGGACTATACAAAATCTCTGTAGAACGGTGCAGCTCGAGTAACATCTACCACAAAATTTAACGTTTGTCATTCTGAGCTAAAAGCTCGGCTATTTCTCTTCCACCTCCTTCTATGATCCTTTCCCCGTTTCAGGTACACATAGAGGAGGCTTTAATGCGTTCTAAAAGACAGTACGACCTAAACTTTCTCACGCAAACTCCAGAGCTTTTCTTAGGACAACGATGCCGTCTGTTCAGAACTAACCACCGAGGATACTCCGCGAGCCACTTAGCGCGAAAAGTCCTTTAAGTCTCGACGACACGTATGCAGATGTTCTTTCGACATTATCATGGTTGACAAACTCGAATAAAAGAATCTCGGCAACGATTCCAAAGTTGATTTAAGAATGCACGTAACTAAACTTTATATATAATCGTATTTTGTATATATATATATATATATATATATATATATATATATGTAATGTACTATGTAATATCGCATAAAGCGCATTCTTTGAAGAATATTCGTGGCGAACAAGACTTTTGAAATTAACTCTTTGCTTCGTACCTATCGTTCGTTTGATCTAAAGCACCATTAATAAGAGTATCATCTTGCTGCTTTCGTGTTCTTTCTTTGCATACTAAAAAATATCCTTTTTGTGATGAGGTAAATAAGAAACGCATTTAATATGAGGATTGGGTTATAAATATACAATATACTGTAATTTTTTTCTACTTCTCATAACTAGAAAAAGATGAAGAGTTAAACCGAGATTAAAATTAAACCATATTGGTAGAAACGGGCCTAGCAGAATAACGAGATTACATTTTCTCGCTTCATATTTTTAATAATAATTTAATTGAATAAATAAAAAATACGTATAAAATTAACATTATTTATTTGTATAACTTTTATTAAAGCACACTTAAAGTGTAACAAAATAGACACGAACGTGCAATAAATTAAATATATATAATTATATCTTCTTCTAGTTATAATATAAAATCGCAGATATTTTTATAATACTACTTCTTACATATCACAGTAAAGTATTTTGCAAATATATAAAATTATATTGTATTATGCATTCGAGTGTCCATTATCTCAATGCTTCAGACAAGTAGGAAACGTAAACGCATTTCCTACTTGTCTAGTCACAAAGAGGACTGTTTACGGCTGATACACAACGTATGTTGGCGCATGCAGAATGCATTGGTTATATTGCGGGAAATTGGAATCTGGTCAAGCTGCTTTTATCGAGTAAGGAGATTGTGCGCTATCGCGTGTGTACGCGCTACGTAAGCATAGTTGCATTCTCGCAAAATTGCTTGTGTGTGTGTCGTATAATCGTATAGTGCCCTGCGGCCTGCAGCTTATAGTACCGCGAGACAGGCTTTTGCGGTGTATGAAGAAATTGCACTCTCTTCATCCTATAACAATTGAATATTTTTAACTCTGAAAGAACGCTAAGAAGCATGATGTTTACGCTAATAAGTAAGTGTGGAGAAACAATGTAGCTCCGGAATGAGCGCTCTCCATCAAAATAGTGATATCGCCGTAAATATTTTTCCCCGTTTTTTATTTTGTAATGTTTTTTAGAAATTTTCGTAGCGTAAGCGCGTAGCGAAACGTGACACGCATGTCGAGATACGAATGAGAGAAATAAAAATCCTAGATTACGTTCTTTCTTCTGTGTCATGTAGTCTTGGAGACTCTCTTAACCGCGACGACGTGTACGTGCGAGGTTGCTTCTTACTCCTTACTCGAAATCCCAGGGGAATCGCCGCACGGATGCATATGCGATGGGAAAGCAAGAGCCCGACGGCCTGTTATGCTACCTTACGATTCCTCTATTCGCTACATCGGAGATATGATTTTTGTTGCGCATGGATAAGCTCGACTTATGTCGTCGGATCGGAAATGGAAAATTTTCAACGGAATGAAATTAGACAAAAAGAAAATGTATTTTTTTAAGTCTGAGAACATAGCGTGAAAATATATAAAGCAGCTTTATTTTTGTTTCTTTGGCGGATTTCAAGTCGATACACTTTAGAAAATTTTTGAAACGCATAAGAAATTATTTTCTAAAAATATATTAAGAAGTTGAATTTCCAAGAAGAGGTTTGTGAAGAGAAACTAGGATTCTCAAAATGATAGCTATTAAAAAATTACAAATTAACTCTCTAACTCTTCATAGTCTACGATTCTCACAGAATACTTAAAATTTCCGAGAAGGATAAAAACTTATTTTTGAAATATTAAGAAATTCTAAAGAATCAACGAGTTATAATGTGGCGCTTTATGATATTCAGCTATTTTCTTGCGAACCCAGGTTCCTTCGCGATGTACGTTCACTAACGATATCCAGTGTATACAAGCACACGATGCTGCTAGCTTGTCACTTCGGTCAGAATGGATGACACTCGGCCGAGACCATAATTTATGATGCGCCTGCGAAAAGAAGGAGTGATACACTTCTTATGGTCGAAGCTCGACGAAATAAAAGTCGTGACACAGCCCCGTGGCGCTTCGTCTTTCGGCAAAAACGGCGGATTTTTGCGATGTGTGCGACAACGAGCAATGTGGAATTTCCCGACGGGCATTTATTCGAACGCATACGTAATCGTGAAATTACGAACGTACGGGTGACAAGTTTTTGCTAATCTTTCATTAAGAAGGACTGAATGATGGATGACGCGATGGATTCGCGTCCAACACTGTTCTTTCAATCTTTTCATTTTTTTCGAAAATTCTTAATTATGCATTGATAAAGAGCATTCACGTAAAATTGTAATTTATGACGTGATTCTTTCGAGGTTGTGTTCTGTTTGCTTTGTGACCACCATGATAGAATTTCTTGTACATTATAATTGATGATTTATTATATTACTTCGTAGGCTTAATCTACAACGTGGGAAGAGATTGGAATAATTTAAATGAAATTTCAAAAACACTAAAGTTGCAAACCTTTCTCTTGTATAACTTTGATGGAATATTTCCATGTTTTTTTCAGTGGAATCTTTATATTATATTATATATGAACTAATAAACTCTTTTGCATAGTAATATATAATGATACGCTACAGAGAGAACAAAGTGTGCCTTAATCTAGGACTCGAATATCGTGATCGTGCGGGCAAAGTGTGTCAAAGATAAAAATGATCCGCTACGTTTGCGGCCCCGTCTGGGTCAAGACAGAATTCTCTGAGCAGTAGGACACGTATGATAACATTGTCGTCACGAAATCCTCGAAGGATTTCCACTGCACTGGTCTTTACGCTGCATATGTAATTGCAGTAACGTTCTGGAAAATCGCATCTTCATCCAATTACAGTGAATATGAAAAATTAAATTTGCTCCGTGAAAAGTTAAAGTTTTATATATTAAAAGTTTATATATTTAAAGTTATATATATTTAATTCAAGAAGAGATGAAATAACTTTTCAAATTTGGTTTCATTCTTTTGAGAAAGTTCCATTTATGCTTAGTCGTGTTTTGAAAAAAAAAGTATTATAACAAAAAAATATTTGTTCTTTTTTTTTGAAAAAAAGAAATAAAAAGAAAAAGAACAATTACATTAATAATAATTGGATGCACATAGGGAATATCTCGAGATTTTCGTTCATTATCGAAGATACATGATCCAGGAAGTTGGAATGCAAGCCGGAAGCCTTTCCCGCTTCGCAACGCAGGAAATTCCAGGATTTTTGTCATCCTGTTTCTTGAAAGAGCGCACGACGTAAACTTTGATCTCGCGAGCTTCACTTAAGAGAAGAAGCTTCCTCTCGGAGCTGTTCCTCGAGCTAACAACTGATGGCACTCGTGTGTCACTTAAAGTGCCGACCTTTAAGCCGCGACGACGTGTATGGAGATGTTCCTACAACGATAGGATCTCGAAAGGACGGTTACGTGGCTGCATAGCTAATGGATGGCGATACGTATTAGAAAGTTGGTTGTTGTTTTCTTCTGGTTCTTCCGTTGCCGTTCACAAGGGTAAACAGCCGTCGAGGAAATACGTGAGTATGGTATAAATTTTGCGCATCAAAATTTTCTATAGCAATTTATCTTCTGCTTTACATCTTATACGGGTGAATTGCCGTTGGGAATATAGTGCGTCGGACTAACAAATGGGTTAAGTAATTCCAGGACGTGCCGCGTGTCCTTTAAGTTGCCGCGTAAATCATTCCAGCGTTACTGTCGACGGAAGCCGTTAAAGCTACTTTTATGAACGGCGATACCGGAAGGCGCCGCACGAGTAACCGCGCATGCTAGTTGTTGGGCGAGATGCAACCAAGTTATTTGGTATTTTCATTTATAAACGTATACACATTTATAAACGTATACGCCGGCGAATATAGATTTTCTTTTACTCGAAAGTACCCGGAGCAATTTCTTATAATGGCCGGGTGTTCTCAATTTTCATTTGTACGAACTGTTCGCATCTTTATTGACAATATTGCCGGTAGTAAGTGGCAATATCATACGTATTGTGGTAAAAAGAGGCTGTATAAAAAGGAGGACAAACTTCTTTTAACAGCTTGCGCGGCAAGTATTTTTCTCGAAAAATCTTACCGCAAGCGCAATGCGAGATGCGATAAATGCGAATGTGCAGGCGCTATGGACATTTTGGGTCACAATTATAGCTTTTACTGGCCGATCTCTCAGTCTGGAAAAGAATATGAGAGACATCGCACTGTAGTCGTTAAATAGCGCGCCATAATTTAATTTTATCCATAAAGCTTGCGAATAGAGGCATACCAAAATATAAAAAGTAATATTGATTTGTTTTAACAAAAATCGAAATATTGAAGATAAATTTTTATCATGTTTCAAATATAATAATTTTCAATTTACAGCAGAAGTATTAAAAAAATTTATGATATGTGTTGTTTATTGTTATAGCTTTATAAATTTTTGTGAACATTTTTGTGTTGATTTACACATATTTCTTGAGTGAATAAATCGATATATAAGAAATTCGTTTATCGATTCACATTACACGATGCACATGTATCTCTCTCTTTTCTCTGTATGATAAGAGATAATTTGGATAATATTCGTTTATTCCATTCGTATCTAGCACAATTCTGTCTATTTGTTACACGAGTAATATAACACCAGCATAACAAGTGGAACACAGTCCATCATATCAAGTGAGTAGTTATTACGCATAATTGACAAGCGGATTGGGTCAAAGCTAATCGGAAGGTGGGAATGAAATACCTTTGAGCGAGAGAAAGAGTTAATGTTAACCAATAACTCGATTGCCCTTTCAAAAAGTACTCGATGACAAAGGTAGCTTGAATTTCATCCATGAATTTCGTCCATATCGCTATAGCGATAGGTAGCGAGGTTGGTTGCGATCAGGTTTTTTATCCATCAATATTTTTATTTAATTCGGTACTGTAAAGCCACAAACAAACTCAGCGTTCACAACTGAAAATAAAAAGCATGACGTAATTATTATGTTGACGATAAATTGCGTCTTTTTTTTGTTTACGAGAAAGTAGGCTTAGTTAAATAATTGGAATAATAATTTAAGAGAAAGCGACATTTTACAGCGCAACTAAGAATCTTTGAGAAGGCTGTGCCAACTAATGAAAAATATCCATTTCTCATGAGAATTTCGTCGCAGATAGAAAAAGGATTTTTACAAGGACGCTAAATCCTTGGCTCGATTTTTCATCCGCAAGAATGTATGTTTACAAACTCCTCCAATTGTGTGGGAGTAACAGTTGCAGGTCTATTGAGGACAGTATTTGAAAATGTCGAACGGCAGAAAATATCTCTCGAAGGAAGGAAAGCTGTTGTCGCACTTTCCTCGAAGGAGGCGGCAAGTGGAAATCACAAATGACTGATAAAACTCAGTCTCTTCAGCTTCGCTGCTCCTTCGTCTTCGGGCTCGTCATCTCTTTAGCCGACAAGTTTGTAAAGGCTTCCTCCCTTATCAGTGACTCATCTTCTAGTCGTTAGACATTCTTCTCGCGCTCTGAAACCGTACTTTTCTTCCGCAGCTCGTAGTCTCGAGTCTCGTTACGACTCACTCATTTTCTGCAGATGTACGCGTGCTCGCATATATGGTATAAAACTCGAAGATGAAAAAAGAAAGAGAGAAAGAGATCGGGGTTTCATTATTGCGACAATTCAATAATTTTCATAATATTGCGATAATGATATTTTCAGAAGAAGATAAACAAATACAAGAGAAACTAACCGCAGAATTCTTAATTGCTTAAGAATATAATAAAGAGTATAATATATAATGATGATGAAACATAAAATGATTCACGTACAATGATAAATTATTATTGTAATCTCAACAATAATACGATCATTTTGTATTGCGATTTAAATTTGTAACAGGAGAGTTGCACCAGTGACTTTAATAAGAGAGATATAAACGAGTGACGAAAAGATATCAATTCTTAATTATTATATAAGTATCAATTTTTTAGCTATTTTTTATACTATTTCACGTTTCTGCATTTATGCATGTATGAATCTGTATTCGATTCAACGAATTATTCGAAATTCAGCGAGACGTTTCGCTGATTAAGCGTACTTTTCAGAAATTTCTGGTATCTCACTCGGCTCCAATTAGGATGGTATCGCTTTTGCTGCGTACTTTCAAAGTCCGGCGATAATTGGTCCCCGAAAGTTCTGTTCCCACTGTGAAAGACGTCGCCATCCGGTTCCTTATCCTCGCTCCATCCGCGCGAGGACCGTCGTCTCTCCAGCTACCATTCTCCACAACTCGAAACTTTCCGTCAAGATGACTCGAGTAGCAAGAGTCATATTTTATGTGAACTCGTTCCGTGGCTTTATAAGCGAATAATAACGCGCTGCGCGTCCGGCAAGTGAACGTGCGAAACAGCTCGAAAAAGCACGAGAACAAGAAGAGGCAGCTTCAACGAGCTGTAATTGAACTTCTAACCCCCTTTTAGCTAGCTAGCCTGGTTTTCATGATTAATAAACCTGTTGTTAATCATCTACGTCGCTCCACCTCTTCCTCTTCCTCCTCCTCTATTCTCAACTATCCCTGAGTGCGACCTGGTGCTGGCTACTACCCTCCATGATCTTTTTCTACCTTCCTGCGCACACGACCTGACTCTCACGTGCGATGAACTTGGTCGGAATTGCCGTGCTCACCGAGCCGGATGCATCGCGCGCGCTTCGTATAATTGGGTGCATTAATGCACCGGAGGTCGCGGCGGCGTCACGCATCTGCTGGCAACTATCGCAATCTCTCAACCACTCACCGCGCGCCGCGCCGCGTCGGCTCGCCAATCCCTCGCAAAGAGAAGAGTCCCTTTTTCTGCCAGATCGGACATGCCGCGCGAGCATATTACATACCGCAAATCCGGTAACCACGATACTTCACTCCTCCCCCTCCTCGTCTCGCTTGATTGATGACGCAAGCTTTTATGAGCTTAATCCTCCGTAGTGCCCTTCACTGTCAGAATGACTTCACAGGGATCGAAGTTCGATCGAGACGAACCGTGGATCGGTGGTGACAATAAAGCTTATACCATTTTCAGTCTTATATACGATTCTTTGAGTCGTTTTACATTAATGTTCCAATGTGGCTTAAGAAATGTTATCATTGTTAAAAAATTTACTAAAAAAATAAGTAGAATATTTTTATTCATACTTTCTTTACAATCTTCAGTTATCTGATTGGATCAGGAGCAATTTTTGCACACGAAATACGAACAATTCTATGTTACGCGAACTATGTTGCATTTTCTACGGACGTTTTCACGAAAGTTTTATGACGCTCGCGTAAACTTTATGTTAATACCGCCGTCTTAGTAGCAACGTAGTGACAAGTTATTATAAGTAGCGTAGTTTGAACTTTGTTCGCGCGTGGAACTTCGATGGATCGTCAGTGGCAGAATTACGAGAATGGCGCGCACGTCCTATGAAGACGTGCATATAACGTAGACCTATATCTAATGTAACAAACAAACTTCTCTATTCGAAGCGATAATGTTCCCGATTAAATTATTGAAAACTTTATTCGCTGATTGGAAAACCAATAGCAGTATCTACCGATAATGATTTTACAGAGAATCAGGATCAGAATCGTCATTTATTAGACGTTTTAGATCTATATCTTTTAAAGCGTACAAATATTATTACAAGAAAGAACACTACAGAGAGAGAGAGAGAGAGAGAGAGAGAGAGGGGGGGAGTAAACTGGCCATTATCTTAATTCTTATCGAATGCACAACTATGTGCACCCGATGCATGTTGCTATCACTGTTTACTAACGCGTAGTTCGATAAAATTTTAAAGAAAAAAGAAATATTTTTCATTTTGTTTTTTCATTTCTCGTTGATTGAATGCTCACGGAATTGCCGAATTTCATTGATTTTAATAAAACAGTCATTCATTAAGTGAAATCGTTGAGATTTTGACAAATCAAATTTCGGATGAATCCATTTGATCGAATCAAACTTTCCACGAGTCAGCGGAACTCTTCTCACCTTCCTGTGGGTACAAATCGAAAGTCAATTTTAGCTGCATTGTATGCTGTGTTTGAGATCAATGGTGATGATACCGTATTTTCCTTTAACATAAGTCGGTGTCAAAGAAAGTGAATCGATAAAATCAAATATCCCTTTCGTTATCATATGATGCTTCCTCCGTGGTATCCGATTTGTAAATCATACGGATCACCAGTTAATGTTTTGCTGTGAATATTGCATGTATTTGATAAGGGATCAAAATATCTTCTATAACTTACAAAGTATCTTCAAAAAACGCTCATGATTTTATTTAATGACTATTGATACTGTGAATGATACTATGAATACTCTAAGAAAGCTGAAATTTAATATCTGTCGTTAAAAAACCGACTTCATATCTATTTTGCAAATGTAATAAAATAAATCTTTAATACTATTTTAATTATATGAAGGAAATTTTTACATTTTACTTGTACAAAACAGAATATTCAATTAGGAGAGTTTTTTTTATTGTAAATACGTTTAGAATGAATATTTTTATAAAATTATATAATATAATACAATGTGAAAAAGACCGCTTATCAAATTGATTGTGTGTGTATACTATATATATATATATATAAAATTATATATAAATACTATTTTGCTTAAAATAATAATTATTTATGTAAAAGTCAAATAATTTACGTAATATCTATACGAAAACCATGATTTAGATAATACGTTGTCAAAAGATTGTACTACTGGTAATGAACATAATAAGGGAAATATTTCGAATTTTACTCCGTAAATATACGAACGTGTATGCGTGAGCATGTATATACTTTACATCGTCTTCCTTTGAAAATATGCGTTTTCTACGATATATTTTTGACATCATTGCATCGCGAGATACAGCTGTTGATTATCCTGCAGTATTTCGTGCGCGTACATGTTATTTAAAACTCTATGCGAATGACGAAAAAAATTGTGAAGTAAAAAATTATAAAAGTGACATGTAAAAATTAACGTTCTTACAATAAAAAAGACACTTCAAATATACATGATAAAAAAATAATTTTATATTCGCAAAATATAATTATAAAAACGTTTAAGTTATACCAATATTTCATGATTCTGCAAAAAACTGCATACGAAGCTAAACGTATCAACGACGTAAAAGAGTTCAGAATCCCGAAGCCTGATCTAATCATCCATATCGATATGGAACCCAGTCGAACGAAGTTCAAACAAATTTTCGAAAATCCCAACTTTCCTCCGATCTTTCCGACTGAAATAAACTTGATCCCGGAGGGAAATGTAATATTCGGTTTGTACGTCTGGAGCGCGTAGTAGATTCCATTCGCTGAGGTTTGCGCTATCACGTCATCGTCCTGTATTCGTGAAAGAGACGTTCTCGCACTGCATTAACGCAAGGAAAACGAGAAGCGAGCGCGTATGTCAAATGGTAAAACAGCATATAGTCTCTCTGGAGGCCACGAGCAATTCGAAGGAGAAGAGAAAGAGAGCAAAAACTATATTCAACGCAATCACGAGAGTATCCTGTGCGATTACGTTCGCACGGAATTCACCAAGCAACGTGGCTGTAAAGTTCCGTGCATCCGAGTCGCACTTATATATTTTCCAAACGAGCATATCCACCACGTGGATTCATCTCGTCTCACACGATATACAATCAGCAACGAAACGAGCGACATGAAACGAGACGGAGAATTATTATGTAGAAAAGTAGCTGAGGTTAGCAATATGATAGCGTACCTAGGCTGTGTTCGAAATTTCACTGCCAGTGCTAAAAATATATAGTATACGTAACATAAACTGTAAGTTTTCAGCGCTGGTAGTGAATTTTAGTACACAGCCTTAAGTGTCTCGAAACAATGGTGTAATCAAAATTTTTGCGCTATATACTAAAATGTTTTTCTTTCTGTTTTCAGATAATGCTGTATAATAAAAAATGTAAAAAATCATAATCGTTAAAAGATTATAAGACATTTTAAATATTATGTCAAAATATAATATGTATGAAATAATATTTTATAAACATAATATTTATCGAAAGTTCATAATAGTAAAATCGATAAATCTAATTTCGTTCCAAGTATATATGTCGCATTAGATGTATGCGTTTAGTTTTATGCATTTTCTCGCGTTCGCGAATTGAAATTGAAGAGATAAATGAACCATTTGTTTGCGTGTATATATGGCTGCGTTTAGTAGAAAAAGCAGCTTTATAACTGTTGTTTTACAATTTCTTTGATGTGATTGATTTTGCCCTTAATTCCTTATTGGATTTAAATGTATAAACCAATCATATTAAAGAATCATATAACACTTGCAAAGTTGCTTTTTCTATACTGAACGCAATCAATTTGTCATGGCGAAAAGATATAGCGTCAACTTTTTTTTTAATTTAAGTGTGTGTCTATTCGATATAGTAGCATAATGTTTCATTCGTCGACGAAAAATCATATTTTCAACTGTGTTGTCGCGCCGGATTATCGTCCAGGCATAAAAATATTTTCTCATGGCGGAGATACATCCAACAACGGAGTTTGGTTCTCTCAGTCATTACACGCGCGAGAAACTTCGAGCGAGCGAGCCATAAAGTTGTCGACCGCGTTTATGTCCTCGTGAAGAGAGATGAGTTGCGTTTCCCTCCTCATTTCCGTCAACCATCTCGGGGCTACTTCCGATCGACTTGATGTTACTTCCGTCACCAAATGACCGATGTTTCATTTATAATGTTGCACTCGCTCGATATTCGACGTTATTACTACGCCGTCAGTAATTAGAAGATAATATTGGTAAATGTCGATATATATATATATATATATATATATATATATCTGACGTCGTGTTTCAATACGTATGCCATAATAAACGATAAATAATTGTTAAAAATATCAGAAGAAATAACAACCGAATATCGATGATTCG